>JAAGKN010000510.1_pt1 | contig 144438 bp, 140 predicted proteins | sample 6206371 | NCBI WGS metagenome assembly JAAGKN01 (sample SAMN11533720, study PRJNA540317) | gut metagenome | isolation source: fecal pellets from male and female animal of same cohort | host: Peromyscus leucopus | place: USA:CA | collected 2017
TAATATTTGGTGGGAATGACCGGAATCGAACCGGTACGAGGTTTAACCCCGCAGGATTTTAAGTCCTGTGCGTCTGCCAGTTCCGCCACACTCCCGTTGATAGTTATTCTACCACTTAATGGAATAAGTGTCAATAGTTAATAAGAAAAAATATGCACTAATTAATATTTAGTACATATTTTATAATATTATTTTATTTCAGTACCACCCCATTCAACAGCGACAAATCCATTTCTTGATGGTGCTAGTAGTTTTTGTTCTTTTACTTCTATATAATCATCTAAATGTTTAAATACCATATGAACTCTAATTAATGAGTCTGGTTTTACAGAAAATTCTAGTGGCATGTAATTATTTATTTCTTCTAATGATGAAAATCTTATATAGTTGTATTCACTTTTTTGTAGTATTGGAAGCCAGTAAATAATAAATTCTTCAGCTTCTTTGTAAGATAAACCTAGTAATTCTAGTTTTTCTTCTAAAAAGTTAATAGTATCTTCTTTTTTTACTACAAATCCTTCATTTGTCATTTGTGTATTAAAATTATTACCTTCCCAATATAAAGAATATAACTTTCTATTTGTTGTATTATCTATTATAGTACCATCAGGATATGAAGTAATATTCCATTCATTTATATATTGAGGATAAGAACAAATTAATTTTTCTGGATATCCAAGTTTAACAGTTAGTTTAGTTTCTTCTTTTGGATATAAGTAGATAATTGGTTTGGCATTAGGATATAAAATTCGGTCATCTAGATAAAGACCATTGTTATTATTTGTATTAATATTTGTATCTACATCATTACATCTATGAGTTATAAAATAAAGAGTAATTCCCGCACATATAATTAAAACTAAAACTAAAATTAATATTATTTCTTTCTTAAATTTTTTCATATATAATCCTCCTAAAATAAATTTATTCTTTCTGCTATTTTCTTTTCTTCGGCAATAAATATATCTTTATTATCTAATAACTCATTAATTTTTTCAATATAATCTAAATATTTTTTATCTTTAAAATACATTTTAGCATAACCATTATTTTTACTATATTTACTATATAATTTTTTATATGAGTATTCAATAACATCGTCTAAATTAGGATTTTCATTAATATGCTTATCTTTTTGATATCTTAAAGAGCGAGTCAGCATATTTTCTACAGATATTTCTCTATCAGCAGAAGATACAATTTTTCCGTAAATACTTCTTGCTTCATATTCAAGACTTGCTCTATGGTCTACTATCGCTTCATATATTATTGTATTTTCGTCATCAGTAAAAAAGTTTTTAACATATTCATCTTTATTAAACATATTTGCAGATACTTGTTCATGATTATCTGGATCTTTGTTATAACCAATATCATGAAAAATTGCTATTGTATAAATCATATTATAGTTTACATCAAGATTAAATTCAGAAATTAAATCAAAACATCTATTTACAACATACTTAATGTGTTCAACGTCATGTCCACCAATATTTTGATTATATTTAGGAAGTATTTCATTATTTAAGTAAGTGTATAAATCTTTTTGTATATATTCCATATAATTCATTTAAATCACCAATTTAATTATACAATATATAATAAAAAAGTTAAATATATATTCTTTTTTTATGAAAATCATAGATTTATTATAAATAATTATGTTATTTATAATGTATGTGCTTGCGTAAATATAAAGTTTGTGCTATAATATGAACATATTTTATATATAATGAATATGTAAAATTTTACAATATTAGGTATGCAAAATTAATATGTTTGTATTGGGAGGTATTATTATGAATAATGTTATTTTTAATGATGCTAATTATTTGATAAGAAAATTTAATATGGATAATATAGATGTTTCGTACTTGAAGGTTAATTTCATAATGTATTTATTTGAAGGATATTATATGAATAAATTTAATAAAAATAGATTATATGAAGGAGAATATTTAAGCTTTAGTGAAGGACCTGTTTTTCCAGAATTAACTCAATATCTTATTAAAAAATATGGTGAATGTAACAAAAACATTGTACTTGAAAAAGATGAGTGTGATAAAATATACTGTTTTTCTGGTAAGAGAAAAGAACTAATAGATGAAATATATGAAAAATATAAAAATTATAGTCTTTCTCAATTAATTGAAGTTGTTAACTCATATAGTTATCCAGGAGATTATGTAGGACCATATGAAGTAATTCCAAAAATCTGTATTAAAAAATGGTATAAAATGTATTTATTATAGATTTGAAAGTGAACTTTTTAGTTCACTTTCTTTTTTCACAATAAATATATTATTTCATAGTATATAAAAGATAGTTTACTATCTAAGGAGGTAAATATTGAAAAAGTTAAAATATATATTTGCAGTGATGCTTGTATTTATAATACAAATGATTGCATGTTCAGTATATGCTTTACCACCTTCTAGTGAAACCATATATAGAGGAATTGATGTTAGTGAATATCAAGGATATGTAAATTATAATCTTGTAAGAGATAGTGGTATAGATATTGTATATATTAGAACAAGTGAAGGAACAAATTTTATAGATCCATATTTTAGAGAGAATTATAATAATGCTAAAGCAGCAGGTCTTAAAGTTGGATTTTATCACTATGTAACTTCTAGAAGTCCAGCAGAGGCTGTAGTGGAGGCAGATTATTTTGCATCTGTAATTAATGGAACATCTCCAGACTGTTTACTTGCAATGGATTTCGAATATTTTGGTGGACTAGCAAGTTATGAAGTAAATGCTATATCTAGAGCTTTTCTAGAAAGACTTGAACAAGTAACTGGAAAAAGAGCAATAGTATATAGTGACGCATATAATGCTGGAAATGTTTTTGACTCTTCACTTTCTAACTACCCTTTATGGATTGCAGAATATGGAGTAGAAACTCCGCAGTTATATAGAAACTGGAGTTCGTGGACAGGGTTTCAATATTCAGATACAGGTAGAATTTCTGGAATAAATGGATATGTGGATTTAGATAGATTTACAGAAGATATATTTTTAGATAATACAGATGCAATATCTAATAGTGGAAATAATGTTGGGCCTCAAAATGGGGGAACAGATGTTACAATAACAGTTAAATCTGGAGATACTCTTGCACAAATTGCAAATCAATATGGTACAACAGTTGAAAGTATAGTACGTTTAAATAATATACAAAATCCAAATTTAATATATGTTGGTCAAAGATTAGTAGTTAGAACAACTCAAAATTCACAAGGAAATGAAGATAGTGGTACTGTGTACTATACAGTTCAAAGTGGAGATACTCTATCAGAAATAGCAGATAGATATAACGTGACTGTTCAAAGTATTGCAGCAGAAAATGGCATAAGTAATCCTAATATTATTTATGTAGGAGAAACATTAAAAATAGAAACAGTTAGGTATAATGTTCATGCAACAGGAAGTACAATATATTTAATAAGATATGGAGATACATTATCCGAGATTGCACAAAAATATGGAACAACTGTAAATGAACTTGTAAGACTAAATGATATACAAAATCCAAACTTAATCTATGTTGGAGAAAAAATTAGAATATAAAGCAAAAAAGAAATGTATAATATTTATACATTTCTTTTAATTTTTTTATAATTAGTATATTATTTTAAAAGATTCTACTAAATATACATTGCCTTTAGTATACTTATCTATAGCAATTATATCATTAACTTTAAATACTTGTTTATAATCATTAGTATAATAAACAAAAATTCTTTTTACACCTTTAATCATAAAATAGTATGCAATCTTATCATTTTCAAGTGAAGATGAAAGTATTGATACTTTTCCAGTAATAGATGTTTCAGTTATAATAGGATAATTACTAGATGAAATTTTTTTCTTTGGCTTATAAATTTTTCTAGTTAGCATTTCGATACACATGTTAACTACCTCCATAAATACATTTTTTAACTATCTTTAGTAAATTATGAATTAAAATCAACAGATTCAACAGTATGGAAATAATCATCTTGATTTGCTTTTATTGCTATAAAATTTCCAGTTATGAATGACTCTGCATAATTGTCATTTGGTGAAAGAAATACATATAATTCATTTCTTCCTTCTATTTTAAAATCATATTCTGTTATAGATTTTATATTTTTTTTATTTAGTAATATATTTATATTTGATATAATTTTGCTATTATATTGAGATTTTTTATAATATGCTGAAATCATGTAAGGATACCATGGATCATTTTTCTTATATATATGTGATTCCACCTTTGATATTCTTCCTGATATATATTTTGAGTTTTCTTTTTCAATTGTATTATTATTCATATTAAATTACCCCCTTTATAGATATTAATCTTAAAGTATATTTTTTCTGTACGAGTAGTATTATAACATAATTTTTATAAAAATAAAAGAGAGTAGATAATATATTTTACATAATTTATTAACTAATAAAAAAACATTAGATTTAATCTAATGTTTTTTGTTTTGAAATATTATTACTATTATAATTTGTTTTATTATATATTAATTAAAAAAATTAATATGATTAACAAAATAAAAATTATCAATTCTACTTATTGAAACTTTAACAGTTTTTCTTTTTTTAAATTGAGCTTTATATTCATTATTTATTGTAAATAAAACAAAAATGTTTTCATTATCTTCAATTTTAAAGGTATATATAGTTATATTTTTTTGTTTATTTGCTATTTTTAAATCTGATAATTTATTATTTAATTTTTCTATAAGTCTGTGTTGAAGATTATAATATTTCTTATATTTTGAATAAACTGAATAATATGAAGGATTTTCTTTATCATAAGTATATGATTTAAAATGAGTTATTTTACCTAAATATTCTGTATCATCAAAATTATATTTAAATTCTTCCAACCAATCTTTAAATACTTGCATATTAAATTCCTCCTTTATAGATATTAATCATAAAGTATATATTCTTTTGTATGTAAATAATTATAACATAATTATTCTGAAAATAAAAGATAATATAATTTTAAATTTACATAAATATGAATAAATAACAGTAGGAATTAAAATATAAATAAAAGATATTGCAACTAAGTTTATAATACAAAAATAAAAAAAGTCTATATTCAAATGAATATAGACTTTAATATTTGGTGGGAATGACCGGAATCGAACCGGTACGAGGTTTAACCCCGCAGGATTTTAAGTCCTGTGCGTCTGCCAGTTCCGCCACACTCCCATCAGAACAGTATCTATTTTAACATTTTTGTATATAAATGTCAATAGCCTAGTGTAAATAATTTTTCTTTGCTTCAGCATTTTTATTTTGTAGTTTATAGATTAGTGGCTCGAAAGTTTCTTTTGTTGAACAATATTTGTCTACTGATGTTACTATTAAACTTTCTTTATACTTTGGTACATGTCTAAAAGTTAGTGGCCACATATGTTTTGCAATTATATCTGTTTCAATATCATTTAATTTAAAATATTTTTTTGCATTTTCAAGAGCAGTGAATGGATGTGTAAATCCATGTTTTTTAAATAATGGCTTTTTTTCTATTACTTTATGCCAATCATATAAAAATAAGTCGTGAAGTAAAGCAGCCCTTGCTGTAGATTTCGCATCAAGGTGAAACTTTTTAGCAAGCTTATAACTAATATATGATACATTTATACAATGTTCTAAAGTTGTAGTTGTACCATGTTGTATATATTTATCCATAGATTTTACTATATCACTATTAAGTAAATCTGAAACATAACTTAAATATTCTTTATCATTTTCTATTTCCGAAACAGTAAATGATAGTTCTTTTTCTATATTCCTTTTTCTCATAATCTCCTCACTATTAAAAATTATAGCACATATATATATGATATACAATTAATTAATAAAAATACGTATTTTTTATGTTTTGAGTGTGCAAAATATTGTATAACAAGAAAAAAAGTGTTATAATATTTTTTGGCAAAAATACAGGAGGAATTGTTATGGTAAAGATTTTATTTTATGATACAAAACCATATGATAAAGAATTATTTGATGAATATAATAAAGAATATGGATTTGAAATTAAGTATTTAGAGAGCAAATTAAATAATGAAACTGCACCACTTGCTGCAGGATATGATGCTGTATGTATATTTGTAAATGATATTGCAGATAAAGAAACATTAGAAAAATTAAAAGAATGTGGAGTTAAATTAATAGTATTACGTTGTGCGGGATTTAACAATGTAGATATAGCAAATTTACCAGAAGGTTTAAAAGTAGTTAGAGTGCCTGCATATTCACCATATGCAGTTGCTGAACATGCTGTTGCATTACTTTTAAGTGTTGATAGAAAGATATACAAATCTTATCAAAGAACTAAAAAATATAACTTTACATTAAACGGGTTATTAGGTTTTGATATACATGGAAAAACAGTTGGTGTTATTGGAACAGGAAAAATAGGTAAAGTATTTATCCAAATTATGAAAGGCTTTGGAACAGAAGTTTTAGCTTATGATGTATATAAAGATGAAAAAGCAGCAGAAGAACTTGGATTTAAATATGTAGAATTAGATGAATTATATGAAAAATCAGATATTATTTCACTACATTGTCCTTTAACAAAAGAAAATGAAAACATGATTAATAAAGAGGCAATGAATAAAATGAAAGATGGAGTAGTTATTATTAATACAAGTAGAGGAAAATTAATTAATAGTAACGACTTAATAAAAGCATTAAGCACTGAAAAAATTGGTGGAGTAGCTTTAGACGTTTTTGATGATGAAGGAGATTTCTTCTTAAACGATATGTCAAATTCATATTATAGAAGCACAGAATTATCTGTATTATTATCTATGCCTAATGTTGTTATTACATCACACCAAGCATTCTTTACTAAAGAGGCTTTAAATAAAATTGGTCAAGTATCAATGGATAATATAAAAGCATTCTTTGAAACAGGAAATTGTGAAAATTTTGTTGAATAAAACAATAGAAGCAAGTAGAGCTTTATCTACTTGCTTTTTATATTTTGCTAATTATATTTGAAACAGTAACACTTCCAATTATTACACCATTAATTATTAACATAGCCATTGAATTAGGAGTATTAATAAAATTATCTTGAACATATTCACGTATCTTATTTACAGTATTAATTGCATTAGATTTTATAGTACCAAAATCTGTTGCAAATTCATAATCTACTGGAGTATAAGCATAAATTACTATTTGTGGTATACCATCACGCATTTCATATCTATGTATTATTTGTATCATAATAATCACCTAAAAATATTGTAAGTAAATAATAAATAACTATACATTTTATTGTAAAAAAAATTATTATAGATTAAAATATTATTATGAAAAAAATAGTTTTAAAAATAATTTGTATATTATATTTAAGTTTAATTATTATAAATAAAAATATATATGCTCAAATTGATGAGCCTGTTACACAATCAACAAATATTGGTATATATAAAGCAGATACTATGGAATTATTATATGGTGAAAATGAAAAGGAAGAAATTTCTATTGCAAGTATTACTAAGGTTATGACAGCTGTTGTTTGTGTGGATAACATTAAAGATTTAAATGAAGAAATTGTAATAGATTATGATATTATATCTAAAACTCTTGATCCAGAACTTGCTATAGCTGGAATATATAACAATCAGAGACTTACATATTACGATTTGCTTGCTACAATGCTTATTCCATCTGGTGCAGATAGCGCCATTTATTTAGCAAATACTGTATGTGGAGATTATGATACTTTTATTTCTAAAATGAATGAAAAAGCAAAAGAGATTGGAATGAATAATACAAGATTTAGTAATCCTACAGGTTTAGATGATAAAGATAATTACTCAACTATAAGTGATGTTGCTAAATTAATTAAATATGCTACTGAAAACGATACATTAGAAGAAATTATGAGTATGGATAGTTTTACAACAAGTGATGGAAATACAAAAGTACAAAGTACAATAAGTAAGTCTGCCAAAAGATATGGTTTAACATTAGATTATATTATGGGTGGAAAAACTGGAACAACAGGGGATGCAGGACAGTGCTTAGCAAGCTTTTCTATAGATGAAAACATAAAACTAATTGGTGTTGTAACTGGTAGTTCAATGTATTCAACTAGACCAAATAATTTAATTGATTCTGAGAATTTATATGAATATGTTTCAGATAAATTTTCTATACAACCTATTGTGAAAATAGGAGATAAGTTAGCAGAGATTAATACAGTATGTTGTAAACAAGATAGTATTATTTTTTATGCAGATGAAATTGTAGAAAAGTATATTAGTGAATTTGATAATAACAAGCTTAATATTATATATGAAGGATTAGATGAAATAGAATATGGTACTAAAATTGGAGATAAAATAGGCAAAGTAGATGTATATTATGGTAATACTTATTTAAAATCTATAGATTTAATTTTAAACGAAAAATTACAATTTAGTTTAAAAAAATGGATAGTTATAAATAAAACAGGAATTATAACAGTGTCTATAATATTAGTTGTATTTATAATAGTTATTATAATATTAAAAAGAAGGAGAAAGTAGAGCTTTCTCCTTTTATATTATTCAAATATAACAACACCATTTAATGTATTTGTATCTTTTGTATAAAGATATATTATATGCTTACTATCTTCATTTTTATAATGACAAGAAACAGTATCTTTATAATGTAATTCCTTTTTATAGATTATACTAATATTTGAAAAGTCATCTTTAATTAAATTTTCTGGTAAAGCTTCAATTGCTATATCTAAAAAAGAAACATTATTAACATGATGATTTGCATCAAGATCTCTTTTCATTGTTGTATATGAATAATCTTCTGTTGTATTTTCTGGTAATTTTACTTTATCTTTTAGTTCTGATTCAAATAATCGTTCATCTATAGGTTTATATATTTCTACAAGTTCATCTGGAATTTTTAGTATAGAATGTGAAATAGCATCCACAAATACCCATTTAGAATCTGCAATAGCAATCAACTCATTATCTTCATTGTATATCTCAAAACTCCTAATAGAGTATATTTTTCTTTCAAAGCTAGCCCAAGTTTTAATAGTTAAGGAATCGTTATATTTAGCCCTTTTTAATATTTTTACTCTCCAATATAGCAATACCCAAGTAGTACCATTTTTTTCTATATCATTAACACCATGTCCAACAGAACTACTAGCAAGGTTTGCAGCTTCTTGTAATATGTTTAAAAATCCTCTATTTGTAATTTTGAAATTTTGACCAATGTCAGATAAAGAGACATTTTTTGTACAAGTAAATTTTTCCATACACATACTCCTTTATATAAAAATAAGCAGACTATTGTCTGCTAGGATGGTGACCCCTACGGGAATCGAACCCATGATTCCACCTTGAGAGGGTGGCGTCTTAGCCGCTTGACCAAGGGGCCATCACAATAAGTATTATAGCATAAATAAATTTAAGAGTAAAGTTTTTTTATATAAAAAATATCAAAAAGGGTAATAAAAAATAACCTAACTGAGTAGGTTATTTTAATACATATAAATAAACTGAGAAAAAGTGACATATTGATCCTACAAGAACAAATACATGCCAAATACAATGAAAATATTTATAATTTTTCTTTTGTAATGCATAAAATATTATTCCAACAGTATAAAATATACTACCAGCTATAAGAAGATATAATCCCATTATAGCATTATTAATTTTGAAAAACTCAACAATTTCAGGTATTGCGAGTACTATGACCCATCCCATTATTATATATGACAATATATTTAATACTTTAAATTTATTGTTAAAGATAGCATAAGAGATTGTTCCAACTATTGCAATTGTCCATACCACTCCAAAAATTATCCAAGCTTTTAAAGAATCGATACTTCTTAAAGCTATAAGAGTAAATGCAGTATATGATCCTGCTATTAACAAATATATTGTTGAATGATCAAATATTTTAAAAACTTTTTTTGCACTATTATTAGATATAGCGTGATACAAAGTAGACATTGTGTATAAAATAATTAAACTTACTCCAAATATTGTTACACTTACTACATCTATTGCTGTGCCTGTTTTGGCAGTCTTTATTATCATTAATACGAGTGCTGCTATAGAAAGTAATGAACCAATTCCATGAGTTATGGAATTGGTTATTTCTTCACCTAATGTATATAACTTTTTAGATGTCATAATTAAAATTCACCTAAGAAATATTTTTTCTTACCTTTTCTAATTACAACATATTTGTTATCTAATGCTATATCTTTAGATATTGTTGTTTCTAAGTCAGTTACTTTCTCACCATTTAATGTAATACTTCCAGCATTAATAAATTCTCTTGCTTCTCTTTTGCTTGAACAGATTTTATTATCTGCAAGAAAATCTACTATATTTTTTTCTTCAGTAATAGCTATATGATCAACTTTAGCAAATATTTTACCAATTTGATTTGATGGTATTTTTTTAATATCACCACTAAATAATGCTCTACTAATTTCAACTGCTTTTTGGTATTCTTCTTCACCATGAATATCTCTAATTACTTCATGAGCTAGAGTTTCTTGAGCAAGTCTTTTTTCTGGAGCCTCGTTATGTTTTGACATAATGTCTTCAATTTCACTCTTAGAAAGGAAAGTAAATCTTTTTAAGTAAGCTTCCATCATAGAATCTTCTAAATTAAATAGATATTGGTATAATTCGTATGCAGAAGTTTTTTCAATATCTAACCATACTGCATTTCCTTCAGATTTTCCCATTTTCTTTCCTTGGGAATCTGTTGCTAGAGGAATTGAGAAGGCATATACTTCTTCACCAGTTAATTTACGAATTATTTCAATTCCTGTTGTAAGGTTACCCCATTGGTCTGAACCACCAATTTGAAGAGTAACACCATAAGTATCGTGAAGATGTTTAAAATCTACACCTTGAATTAGCATGTATGAAAATTCAGCATATGAAATACCAATTTCAAGTTGTCTTCTAACTAAGTCTTTGTTAATCATATAATTTACGTTTATATATTTACCATAGTCTCTTAAGAAGTCTATGTAGTTAACATCTTTAAACCAATCATAGTTATTTACACATTTAATTCCAAATAGTTTTTCAACTTGTGATTTTAATTTTGTGTAATTATTTTCAATAACTTTAGCATCAGCTTTTTCTCTTTCTCCAGTTCCTCTTGGATCTCCAACAAGACCAGTAGCTCCACCTACTAGAAGAATTGGTGTGTGACCTGCTTTTTGAAGTCTTTTAGCAACAAGGAATGTAGAATAGTGTCCAATGTGTAGACTATCTGCAGTTGGATCTGTTCCTAAATAGAATGTGATGCCACCTTTATTAAGCTTTTCGATTAAGTCTTCACTACTTATGTCTTTAATTAAACCTCTCCATTCAAGGTCTTCATAAAGAGTCATTTCTTTTTCCATTATTATCCCACCTTTACTAATATGGTAACTAGTATATCATATTTAAATTTAAAATAAAAGTAATGAATGTGTATTTTAATAAAATTATGTTGTTATAATATTATCTTATTTGTAGATTAATGGTATTTTTCTTGCAAAAACAATATAAATATAGTATTATACTTGTATGATATATGAGCAAATAAGGGGCTGCTATTATGAATAATATAGAACAAAATAAAAGAAAATCAATTTTAAAGAACTTTTATCCAAAATATACTTTTGAAAGAGTTGAGGATATACCATATGAACTAATAAATAGAGATGGAATTAGATTAATTCTTATGGATATGGATAATACACTTATAGATTCAAGGGGAAAATATTCTAAAGATTTAAAAAAATGGATTAAGAATATAAAAAGTAAAGGAATTGGATTATATATAGTTAGTAATTCAATGTCTGAAAGAATGGTAAAGAAAATATCAAAAGAACTTGGTGTAAAGTATTTTTATAAGGCATCGAAACCTTCAACTAAAGGATTTAAAAAGGTTTGCGATAATTTCCCTGAAATAAGTAAAAAAGAAATTTTAATGATAGGAGATCAACTTTTTACAGATATTTGGGGCGGGAATAGATTTAATATTAATACAATTCTTGTAAGAAGAATAAATAAAAAAGAAATCTGGATTAGTAGAATAAAACGTCCTATTGAAAGATTAATTTTAAATCATTATTATAAAAAAGAGGAGAATGCTGAAAAATGCAGAGTGTAATTATTTTTATAATAATATCTGTTATTATAAGTACAGTATTAACTAATTTTGTTAAACTTATCAGTAATAAAGAATGTGAAGATTTTACTCTGAAAGAATATATTCAAAACTTTAAATTATCTAATATAGATATAAAGTATATGATTATATTCTTTATTTTATTTGAGATTATTATTAAAGAGGCTACACTTGAAAATATTTTAGTTTATGCACCATTATGTTTTTCTTTAATACTTGCATTTATTTTAGATATTAAATATATGATAATCCCAGATACTTCAAGTATAGTAATATTTTTTTCTGGAATAGTAAACCTATTTTTTAATTTTAGTAAAGAAAATTTAATTAGCAGTATAATTGGAATAATTGTTGGAGGATTTACACTTTTTATTATAGATTTTGTATTTGAAAAAATAACAAACTCGGAAGGATTTGGATATGGAGATATGAAGCTTTTAGGTTCAATAGGTTTTCTATTTGGATACAAAAGTATAATTGTAATTATGATTTTAAGTATAGTAACATCTGCTATATTTGGTATTTTTTATCTAATAAAAAATAAAGTTAAAAATTTAAAAGAAACTTATTTACCTCTGGGGCCATTTATTGTAATTAGTACACTAATTATTTGCATAGTTCCAGCATCAGTATTAATAGATAAATATTTCTATATATTAGATAATTTAGTAAATAAAATGATATAAAACTGGTAATGTGCCTAAAATTCAGGCATATTACCGTTTTTTTAGCCTTTTTGTAACATAATAAATATTTACTTTTTGACATAATTATTGTATAATTGGTACATGTGATAATATGCCTATAAATGGCTTTATATAAAGGAAGGAAGTAAATATGAGTAAAAGTGAATTATTAGCTCCTGCAGGTAGTTTAGAAAAAGCTAAAATTGCATTTATGTATGGTGCAGATGCAGTATATGCTGGAACAGCTAAATTATCTTTAAGATCAAGAGCAGAATTAAATGATGATACATTAGAAGATACAATAAGATATGCACATAGTATAGGAAAAAAGGTATATGTAGCTTTAAATATCTATGCAAATGATACAGATTATGAGGAAATAGAAAAACAAATTAAAATATTAAAAGAAGCAAAAGCAGATGCAATTATTGCAAGTGATCCAGGGGTTATAATGATGATTAGAAATCTTGCTCCAGAAATAGATATACATATTAGTACACAGGCAAATACAGTTAGTCTTCATACTGCTGAATTTTGGAAAAGTTTTGGAGCTAAAAGGGTTGTAATTTCTCGTGAACTAAGTAAAGAAAGAGTAAGATATATAATGGAGAATAAACCAGAAGACTTAGAAGTTGAAATGTTTATTCATGGTGCAATTTGCTATGCTTATTCTGGAAGATGCTATTTAAGTAAATATCTTGCAAATAGATGTGCTAATCAAGGGGATTGTGCTCAACCTTGCAGATGGCAATATAAAGTTACAGCTGAAGAAGTAAATAATCCTGGAAGTAAAATAGATATAGATTATGATGAAAAAGGAACATATCTATTTTCATCCAAAGATATGTGCTTAATTCGTCAGATACCAACTATTGTAGATATGGGTGTTGAAAGTTTAAAAATAGAGGGAAGATTAAAGACAGATTATTATCTAGCAACAGTTGTAAGAGCATATAGAAACGCAATTGATGATTATGAAAAATTAAAAGCTGAGCATAGAGAATCAGAATATGATCCAAGTAAATACTTAGTAGAACTTGAGAAAGTAAAAACAAGAGGATTATCTGAATTTTATTTTACAGATTCAGATAATCAAGATATTCATGATTTTGATGGTAAAAGTGAAAATTTAGAATATGAATATGGTGCAAGAGTAATAGAAAAACTAGAAGATGATTTATATGTTGTAGAAATAAAAAATAAATTATCAATAGGGGATAGACTTGAGATTTTATTACCAGATTCAATTGAAGAATGTGCATTTAATATTGAAGAATTATATGATATTAAAAACGATAAATCAATTGAAACAATAAACCCTGGAATAAAAGGACAACAAGTAAAAATAAAAATTCCTTATGATTTAAGACCTGGAACTATTATCAGAAGAAAAAGATAAATCAATAAGAAATTTTTGGAGGTGATATATTGAATAAAAGTAGATATTTAGGAATAGCTATATTTTGTCTTCTGATTTTTTCTTTTATATTTGTTTTTAGTGTAGCTTTATTTAATCTTTCTAACGAAATAACAAAAGAAACAATTAGAATAATATCTAGTACAGACAATAGAGATTTAGAAAGTATTTTGATGAATTATGCAGAAGATAATAATATAAATATTAACATTGAATATGCAGGAACATTAGAAATAATGGAAAGACTTAATTCTGGAGAAAGTTATGATGCAGTTTGGGCATCTAACTCAATGTGGCTATATATGCTAGACAATATTTCTACATCAAATTCTAAAATAATAAGTATGAATCCAGTAGTATTTGGTATTAAAAAATCTAAAGCAGAAGAATTAGGTTTTGTGGTAAATGAAGTAAAACTTGAAGATATATTGAGTGCAATAAAGGATGGAAAACTAAAGTTTGCTATGACTTCTGCAACACAAACTAATACAGGAGCATGTGCATATTTAGGATTTTTAAGTGTTTTATCTGGCAATCCAGAAATACTTACAGAAGATTATTTAAATGATGAAAGTATAAAAGAGAATTTAAAAGCTTTATTTAATGGTGTAAATAGAACATCTGGAAGCGAAGAATTCTTAGAGGAAATGTATATTAATGGTGATTGTGATGCAATAGTCACATATGAAACATCAATTATAGATATAAATAAAAAAATAGAAGATAAAGATAATACTATTTATGCAGTATATACACAAGATGGTGTATCAATAAGTGATTCAGTTTTTGCATATTTAGGTAAAACTAATACTTTAAAAGAGGAAGCTTTCTTAAAACTCCAAGCATATTTACTTTCAAGTGAAGGTCAAAATGAGTTCATGAAAAAGGGAAGAAGAGTATGGTATGGAGGAATAAAAGAGGATGTAGATAAGAATATATTTAATCCTGACTGGGGAATTGATACTACAAAATATATTACTCCAATAAAATTTCCATCAACTCAAGTAATAAAAAAGGCATTAGGTGTATATCAATCTGAACTTAGAAAACCTACTCATATTGTATTTGCTCTAGATTATTCAGGAAGTATGACAGGAGAAGGAATAGAAGAATTAAGAGATGCAATGGACTTTATTCTAACTGAAGAAAAAGCAGCTGAAAATTATTTACAATTTTCAGAAAAAGATAAAATAAGTTTTATAACATTTAGTTCACAAGTAGATAAACCTATAACAATAAAAAATGGTTTAGAAACAGAAGAAATACTTGAAGTAATTAATTCTAAAATTCCTAGAGGTGGAACAAATATTTATGATACAGTATCTGAATCTATTGAATTATTAGATAAGGAGAATACTCAAGAATATAATGTTTCTGTTGTTCTTATGACTGATGGAGAAGGAAATGATGGAAGCTATAATGATATGATAGATGTAATTAAAAAAACTAAAAATAAAATACCAGTATATTCAATTATGTTTGGTAATGCAGATAGTGAACAATTAAGTAAAATAGCACAGCTAACAAGTGGTAAAGTTTTTGATGGAAGAACAAATTTATTAGAAGCTTTTAAAACTGTTAGAGGATATAACTAGGAGGTGTTTTAAATGAAATTATCATATATAATATCTATAGTTATAGGGATAATTTGCTTTTGCTTACTATATTTGGTATTAGATTTAAACATCATATTTAGTTTAATAGTATCAATTATAGCATATTTAGCATTTACAATGATTTTAAATAAAAGTGATGAAAATATATTAGAAACAACAGTGAGCAATGAATTACTTGAATATGAAAAAATATATTCAGAAGCAAGAAATATTATTAAAAAAATTGATTTGTTAGAAAACCAAATAGATAATAGTAGTATACAAATTAATATAAGAAATATTTGTGAGACTTCAAATAAAATCTTAATAAGTCTTAAAGAAAATCCTAAAAAGATTAAACAAGTTAGAAAATTTATAGAATATTATTTACCTTTTACTTTAAATATATTAAATCAATATAATACAATTGAAGATCAAAAACTAACATCAAAGGAAAGTATAGATTTTATGCAAAGAGTAGAAAAAATGTTAGATAGGGTTAAAGAGGCTTGTGAAATACAGTTAAATAATATGTATGAGAGTGATTTATTAAATACAAATGCTGATATAAAAGTTTTTGAAACTATGTTAAAAACTGATGGATTAGTAGATGATAACATGAATATCATTAAAGTTGAAGAGAAAGAGGGTGAATAATATGGCAGATATTATTATAGATAGTGATAATAAAAAGCCTAGTCAAAGATTTATAGGTGTTGTAATTCTTATATTATTAATTTTACTCGTAGCTATAGTAGTTGCAGTAAAAGGATTTAATAATAAATCAAATGATGTAGAAAAAATATATGGTGCTGTAGGGGGCGGAAAAGAAAATCTTTTAGCAGATGAAGAATTTAATAGAATACTTGAAGAAAAGTACAATATAAGTATTATAAATGATTCAAAAAGTAATGGAAAGCTAGTAAAAGATCCAGTTTTAAGAAATGATGGCTCTCATTATGATTTTATATTCTTTTCTGACCAGAGATTTTATGATTATTATAAAACTTCTGCAGATAAATCTAAAGGAGAAGCAGATAGAGAAACAGTACTTAGCGGAAGTTTAACATTAAATACTCCAATTGTAATATATAGCTGGGATACAGTTGTAGATGCTTTAATTAATGAAAATATTGTTACAGAAAGTAATGGAGTATATTATATAACAGATATGGATAAGCTATTAGGATATATTTTAGAAGGAAAGACATGGAAAGAAATAGGGCTTAATAATCTATATGGAAGTATAAATATAGCATCAACCGATCCTATTACATCTTCTCCAGGAGCAACATATTATGGTTTGCTTTTATCTATAATGTGTGGTGGAGAAGTAACAGAAAATAATATTGAACAAAATTTACCTAAACTTAAAGAATTCTATAATAAATCTGGATATATGAATAATACCCCTGCAGATTTATTTGATATGTATTTAAAAACTGGAGTTGGGGCTAAACCAATGATAGTAGATTATGAAAAGAGTATAATAGACTTTGCTAATTCTAATCCTGACGGTTATGCACAGGTAAAAGATAAAATTAGAATATTATACCCAGTTCCAACAATTTGGAATTCACATTGTATAGCTACATTAACTGAAAATGGTAACAAATACTATGAAGCATTCAATGATAAAGATATTCAACAACTTGCATGGAATAAATATGGATTTAGAACTGGTGTAACAGGTGGAAATTATGATGTAAGTAGTGTTGGAGTTAGTGGTGTACCACAAACAATAGATACAACAGTATCAGGCCTTAGAATGAATATATACACAAGATTAATAGAATTTCTTGGGGAATAGTAGGAGGAAGATAATATGGAAAAAGAAAATTTAGTTTTAGAGGTTAAGCCTGAAATATCAACAAAGGAGATAGAAAGTGAACTTGTTGAAAATAAAGTAATTAGTGAAGAAAAAGTTGAAAACTCATTAAATTATGAAAAATTATCTGATGCAGAAAAAAATGCAATTGATGATTTTATATCAAAAGTTGATGTAAATGATACAGCAGTAATTCTTTCATATGGCGCTAGTGCACAACAAGAAATTGCAAAGTTTTCAGATGATGTTTTACAAAATGTAAGAACTAAAAATACAGGAGATGTTGGAAACTTATTAACAGATTTAGTTGTTGAAATTAAAGATTTTGATAGTGCAACAGATATTAATAGTTCAAAAGGTTTATTTGGTATATTTAATTCACTTAAAAAAAGAGTAGGAAAACTTCTTGCAAAATATGATAAAGTAAATAATAATATAGATAAAATAGAGAAAAAATTAGAACAACATAAAATGCAAATGTTAAAAGATATTGCAATTTTTGATGAAATGTATGATAAAAATTTAGATTCTTTTAAACAAATATCATTATATATAATTGCAGGAGATAAAAAAATTAAAGAATTAAAAGAAGTAGAATTACCAAAACTTCAAAAATTAGCAGCAGAATCTGGAGAACAAATCGATGCACAAAAAGTTAACGATTTAATGGCTGTAATTTCAAGATTTGAAAAGAAAATTTATGATTTGAAAACAACAAGAATAATATCAATTCAAATGGCTCCACAAATTAGAATGATACAAAATAATGATAGTGAATTAGTTGAAAAAATTCAATCATCTATTATTAATACAATTCCTCTTTGGAAAAACCAAGTTGTAATTGCTTTAGGTATTGCTAATGCTAAGAGTGCATTAAACACACAACAAGCAGTTAGTGAAATAACAAATGAAATGCTTAAGAAAAATAGTGAAAATTTAAAGCAAGGTACAATTGAAATAGCTGCTGAATCTGAAAAAGCTATAGTAGATGTAGAGACTCTTAAAAAGACTAATAGTGATATAATTGAAACTTTAGATAGTTTAATTAAAATACATGATGAAGGCGCTAAGAAACGTAGTGAAGCTGAAGTAGAACTACAAAAAATAGAGCAAGAATTAAAACAAAAACTTGTTGAAATAAAAAATAATCAAGAAAAATAATAGTAAAAAAGAACTCAAAGTTGTTTTGAGTTCTTTTTCTATTCTAAATATCCATCTGTTAAATTTCCTACAATTTCTTCTATAGCATCCTTAAAAGTCATTATTCCTACTGTTTTATTATTATCTCTAACAATAGCCATAGGTTGTTTTTGTTCTTGCATTGTTCTAAATATATCATCTATTTTATCATTTGCATTTACAAATAATGGTTCATGCATTATGCTTTTATAATCAAGTTTTCCATTAGTAGAATATTGTAGTAGTAAGTCTTTTACTGGAACAACACCAATAATATTATCCATTTTTTCTTTGTATACAGGTATTCTAGAATAATTACAATTTTTTATTATATGAAGAAGTGCTTTTTCACTTGTATATGTATCTATTGCAATAATTTTTTCCCTTATAGTCATAACTTTCTTTGCTGTAGTATCATCAAATTTAAATACTCTAAGTAATAATTCTTCTTCATTTAAATCAATTATTCCATCACGTCTACCTTTAGATATTATAGATATTATTTCTTGTTCTGTTAATTTATCTTCACTATCAGATTTTATATGAAGAATTTTACTAATTAAATTTGTAGACATACTAAGTAATCTTACAAAAGGATAAAAAATCTTTTCTAGTATTACTATAATTCCAGATGTTAAATATGCAACTTTTTTTGGACTAGAAAGTGCAATTTTTTTAGGAACTAATTCTCCAAGTACTAATGTAAAGTATGAAAGAATTAATGTTACAATTACAATTGTTATTGTTTCTAGTGTATTTGCAGCAATAGAAATATGAGGAAGTAGTATATTTACTAAACGTTCTGCTATTGTTTCTGCAGCAAAAGCGCTAGATAGAAATCCTACAACAGTTATACAAATTTGAATTACTGCTAAAACATCGCTAGAATTAGCTAATAATTTTTTTACCCTAATTGCTTTTTTATTTCCTTTTTGAACATCATCTAGAAGTTCAGCTTTATTTATTGATACAAAAGCCATTTCTGTGGCAGAAAATAAACCATTTATCAAAATTAAAATGAATAGTATTAAAATTTTAAATAACATTTTATCAACTTCCTTTATTTTAGAATATCATATATTAAAAAAAAGTACAAATAATTAAATATAATTATTATAGCATTTAAATATAAAATAATACATAGAAAATTAAAATAATGTTATTTTACTTGATTTTTTGTATTATTTAGTGTATAATACAATTAGTTAAAAGAACGACATAAATTTAAAAAAAATAAAACAACCTCTACGTGAAAAAGGATGTACTTTATGTACATCCTTTTTACTTTTATTATTGTATAAATATTAATGGATTAAGTCCGCTTCCTGAATTTTTATTTTTTCTCACTTCAAAGTGTAAGTGATGTCCATTTGAGTCCATTATTTTTGCAGGTCTTTCAGGATTTCCACCTTCAAGTGCTATTACTTGGTTTTGATATACATATTGTCCATTAGTAACATTAATTACAGATAAATTAGCATAATATGTATATAATGTAATTCCATTTATTTCATGTTCAATTAAAATTTCATTTCCATATTTTTCGCTATAACCAACATAACAAACATGACCATTTGCAGCTGCATATATATTTCCTTGATATTCGTCACATGCAATATCTATTCCTTGATGCGCTAAATCAAATTGACATGTAATTAATCCATCTGCAGGAGATACCATTGTATCTTTACAGTTTTTATAATAATCTGCTCCAAAAGCGTATATAATTGATTCAAAAAATCCATTAGCTGAGTAGGTAGTATTTTTTAGCTCAGTATAATATTGTCTTTTTTGTTCCAATTTAAATTTTAAAAAAGTAATTGGTTTGAAAATATATATTAATAAAACTATTAATATAAATACTAATACTTTTTTATTTAACAATTTATTTTTTGTTGATGAAATAAATTTTGATACTTTTTTACTATATTTATTTTGTTTAAATTTTGGCTTATTCTTTTCTGCTTTATTTTGACTAGAATTTTTGTTTATTTCTTCTTCTGTAAAGGTTCCTATATATGTTATTTCATTATCCATATTAATCTATAATTGTTATACCTAAAAGTTTAATAAAAGCGAGGCTTTGTTCACTTGTTAGAATAACTCCCTTTATATCTTTAGCATATGTTATAATTCCAGAAATATTACAAGTTCTTAAATCTAGTCCATTCATTGATGTGTTGCTAAAATTAGAGTAAGATAAGTCACAATTTGTTAGTTCAAGATTTCTAAAACTAATGCTAGAAAAAGAACTATTTTTTAAAGAAGAATTTATAAATTCTACATTAACAAAATTAGTATCATCTACTATAATATCATTTTGTAATGAATCTCTAAAACTGATACTTTCTAAATATGAATTATTTAATACTGTTCCATTTAATTTACAATTTATAAATGATATTCTTTTAAATGTTGATTTCTCAAAATTTGTACCAGTAAAGTCGCAATTTTCAAATATTATATCTGTAAAATCTGCTTTAGGTAAATTTGCCCCAATAAATGTTACATTTTTAATTTTGCAATTAGAAATTACTAATTCATCAAGTTTAAATTCATTTAATGAATCATCTTGGACTATACAGTTTGTTATTTTATCATTGTATTCTAAGAAATCATTAAGTTCATATAGTATGTCTAAAGAGTCTGAAACTCTTGGTGCAGAAATCATAGAATCCCTCCTTTAACACTACTAGTATATAGATTTTTTAGCTATTTGTCAATTAATATAAATTTATTTTGAAAAAAGTAGAAAATAAATTATTTTTGTAGTATAATCATAAAAAAAATAATCTATATTTTAGGGGGAGAAATATGGAGCTTAATCAGAAGGTTGAAAAATCACTTACATCTGAGCAAAAAGTTAAATTTCAAAGAGATAATGGTAAATTTAAGCTATTAAACAATATAGTTTTAATACCAATTATAATGTCGCTTATTGGAATATATCTTGAATCAATTGCTATAGTTAGTATAGGAATATTGTGTGTTATTATATTTCTTGTTTTAAAGATATGCTCTTTTACAAGAAAAAATGTTGTGTATGAAAATGTAATCATACCATTAGTTTTAAAAGAGAAATTTAATGATATATTACTATACGAAAAATATGATGATATTGTTTTAGATGAATTTAAAAAATCTAACTTAATAAGTGAATATGATAAAATTAAAGTAGAAAAATACTTTGCGATAAAAAATGAGAAGTATAATGTAAATGTTTCTAAATTAAATGTTAAAAAGTTAAATATAGAAGAAAATGATGGAGTAGTAGATAAAGATTTAGAAGAAAAATTATCTGGTATTTTTGCATTTACAAAGTTACCAAGTAAAACTATAACAGAGTTTAAAGTAATAAATAAAAATGAAGAAAAAAATGATAATATAGTAAAAATACCTAATGTAGATTTTGATTTAAAATATGATGTTTTTTCACAAAATCCAGTTGAAGTAAGAAATATATTATCACCAGGAGTGATGGCAAGAATACTTGAATTTAATAATAAAATAGATAATATAATAAATTTTTCTATATATGAAGATATGCTATATGTTTCAATTAATTATAAATATTTTCTCGAATTTAAAGGAAAAGGAAAAAAATATGTTGATGAAGAATTAGCACAACAAAATTTAAATGTTATGGAAATATTAGATGCTTTTATTAGATATTTTGTAAATATGTATGAAAAATAAAAAGACTATTAGATAATAAAATCTAATAGTCTTTATTTAGTCTATTTTTTTCTTTTTTTAAAAGTAAATAAATTAAGAATTTTTGTAAATTTATCTACTATTTGTGAACTATATTCTTGAGCAATCAATTTACATTTTGCTTTACCGCCGATAGTAAGTGCTGCAACCATTGCACTTATAATTACTTGTAAGTCCATTTCTAAACCATAACTTGAAGTTATTTTCATAGCAACAATTGTACCAATACCACCACTAAGTATACCACATACATCACCAACAACATCGGCACATATACTAGATACTTTTGGAGCATTACGTATTAATTTGATTGACGTTTTTGCACCATCAATTTTTTTACTTGCCTTTGCATGGAAATTTTTCTCCTCTGCAATTGTAACTGACATTGAAATCATGTCAAAAACAATACCAATAGCTATTACTAAAATTAACATTAAAATAGCTAAAGGAACAGATAAACTATTAACAATCGTAGTTGTTAAAAAAGAAAAGACAATTGAAAGAGAAAAAGATAACAGAGAAACTGTTATCAACCACTTACTCGACGAGTCTTTTTCTTTATCTTTTTTGGAATCTTTCGATTTCATTTTTAAACATTCTCTCCTTAAATAAAAAATTGTAGATGGTGATTTTTTAAGTAAACACTATGGTTTAGGTCCAGTAGAATTTCTCTGCTTCCTACTAAATATTACTATTTAGCTGTTTCCATTTAAAGAAAACACTCTTCAGTCACCTAGAAAGAGAACTGGATCGCCACTTAATTCCATACTTTAATCCTTAAAAAATCTTATTCTTTAACAGAACAAACATCCTAGAAGTTTTCCTTTGGTGTGCACTTGTACAATTATTAGTCTCTTTTGCAATAACAATTTCATTATCAGATAAAAAATATATATGGCCATATACATTTTTTATCTTTTTAGCGGATAAATCCCAAGATTATCACTCAAGACAGGCTACACTACATATTGTGTCTTGGCACGCAATGTAGGTTATACTAAATAAAACTATCATTATACTTAGAATCATTTAGCCTCAGCGAAAATAGGAATAAAAACTATATGCCGTTATAATTCCTTCCTAAATTCTTTACTCCCTGACCACACGCAAAACTGGGCGTTTCGCGCACAGACAAGAAACTTCATCGATGTGCCTTTTAGTGGATTTTTAGCCCCACCCTCATAAAAGTTAGTGCAACTAGGATAATGCACCATCACTATACATTATATCATAATTTTTAAAAAATATCAATAATTTTATATAAAAAATATTTTACATAAAACTGGAAATTAAATATTTGTTGAAAAAAGTAAAAAAATATTTTCTATAAAAAATTTATATGATATAATTGGCATATAAAATTTAGAGGTGATATTATGAGAGGAAAGGTAAATGCAAAGAAAAGTTCAACAATACAAGTGATTATTGGTGTTCTTGTTTTATTTGTTATATTGTTTATAGGAAATAAATTTGATTCTAATTTACTAGAAGAACTAAAAGAAAGTTTAGATTCAGATTCACTTGAAAGTGTTGAAAATGGGGATAACAATGTTAGAAACCCAGAAGATATAGTAACAATGGATGGAAATTTAGTAATAGATTTTATTGATGTTGGCCAAGGAGATAGTATTTTAATTAGACAAGGTGAACATACAATGTTAATTGATGGGGGGACATCTAAATGCAAAGATGATTTACTAAGTTTCTTACAAAATGAAAAAATTGAAAAGTTTGAATATATTATTGGAACTCATCCACATGAAGATCACATTGGAAGTTTAGATGATGTAGTTAATAATTATGATTTTGATACTTTTTTATTTCCTAAAGTAACTGCTAATACTAAAACTTTTGAAAATTTAGTAACTGCTGTTAGTAATAAAGAAAAGAAATTTACAACTCCACTTGTTGGAAACAAATATAAATTGGGAGATGCAGAATTTGAAATACTTGCACCAAGTTCAGATAGTTACCAATCATTAAATAACTATTCAATTGTAATTAGAATGGTATATGGAACAAATACTTTCTTATTTACAGGAGATGCAGAAACTTTATCTGAGATTGAGATATTAAATTCTATTGATACAATCAAAGCAGATGTTTTAAAAGTTGGTCACCATGGCTCAACAACATCTACATCTATAAAATTTTTAAATGCAGTTTCTCCAAAGTATGCAGTTATTTCTGTTGGAAAAGATAATTCATATAATCATCCAACAAAAACAACTATGGATAAACTAAAAAATTCAAATGTATCTGTATATAGAACAGATGAACAAGGAACAATAGAGTGTATAAGTAATGGTACAGATATTACTTTTAATGTTGAGCCAGGAACTTATGCATATATGGGAGATTAAGGTGAAGTTATGACAGGAACTATAGATAGAATAGAAAATAATATAGTTGTTATTGAAGTAGATGATAAAATATACAATGTAGATATAAATTTGGCAGAAGGAAATATTTCAGAAGGTGACATTGTAGATATAGAAATTAAAGATGAAAAAATAATATGCTTTAAGAAAAATAATAGTAAAACAAAATCTAGAGAAGAATATATAAAAAAATTAACAAAAGATATGTGGGAATAATATTTGACAATAAAAAACATAAATATACATTAGGAGGTATATTTATGTTTTTTTCTTTCTTAATAGAATTTATTTCTAAGTTTTTTGGATTGTTTGGCTATATTTCAAATGATAGACTTTATCCAGAACCACTTAGTAAAACAGAAGAAGAGTATTACTTAAGACAATATTTTAGTGGAGATAGGGAGGCAAGAAAAGTTTTAATTGAGCATAATTTAAGACTTGTTGTACATATAGCCAAAAAATATACAGATAATGAGCAAGAGTTAGAGGATTATACATCAATTGGAACTATAGGATTAATAAAGGCAATAGATAGTTTTAAGGAAAATAAAGGCTTTAAGATAAGTACTTATGCCTCAAGATGTATTGAAAATGAGATTTTAATGTTTATTAGGAGTTCTAAAAAACAAAAAGCAGAGGTTTCGATGAATCAAGTAATTGGTACAGATAAAGATGGAAATGATATGGAACTTATTGATACTTTAGTATTAAAAGAAAAAGATACAGTAGATAATATTTATGATAAGGCAATATTAAAACAAGTTTTAGCATATCTAGATGAGAAATTAAATAAAAGAGAAAAATATATAATGAATAAAAGATATGGGCTTGATGGAAGCAATCCTAAAACACAACAAGAACTTGCAGATGAATTAGGAATATCTAGATCATATGTATCAAGAATAGAGACTAAAATACAAAGAATGTTAAAGAAAAATATAGATAATTAGGGTATAAATAATTACATATTTATGTTTGTTTTGTGATACCTATAAGCTTGTATATTGAAAATTTATATTTTTATATAAAAGTAATTGTAATAAAATAAAGTGTGTGTTAAAATATACAAGAAAAAGAGGTAGAAAAATGGGAAATGAATTAATTGAAAAAATAAATAAAATGCCAAAGATAGATTTGCATTTACATTTAGATGGTTCGATTTCTATAGAATATGTAAAAAGAAGATATAGTTTAACTGATGAAGAAATAAAAGCAAAAATGATTGCAAATGAAAAATGTAAAGACTTAAACGATTATTTAACACGTTTTGATTATCCTATATCTATAATGCAAACTAAAGAAGAGTTAGAGCAAGTGACTATAGAATTATTAAAAGAATTAAAGTCACAAAATGTTGTATATGTTGAAATTAGGTTTGCTCCACAATTTCATACAAATTGTGGCATATCTCAAGAAGATGTTATAAAAACAGTAATTGAAGCCAAAAAACAAGTAGATATAAAAGCTAATTTTATATTATGTATAATGCGTGGAAAGGATAATATGCAAGCAAATTATGAAACTGTAGAATTAGCTAAAAAATATCTTGGAAAGGGAGTATGTGCTGTTGATCTTGCAGGAGCAGAAGCCATATTTAAAACAAAAGAATATAAAGAAATTTTTGAATATGTAAAAAGACTAGAAGTTCCATTTACTATTCATGCAGGAGAGGCAGATGGCGTAGATAGTATAAAAGATGCAATATCTTTTGGAGCAAAAAGAATAGGACATGGTGTAAGAGCAATAGAGGATGAAGAACTAATAAAATATTTAGTGGATAGTAAAATATATCTTGAAGTTTGTCCAACTAGCAATATACAAACATGTATATGTAATTCATATGCTACTCATCCAATTAAAAAGTTATTTGAAAGTGGAGTATTAATTACAATTAACACAGACAATATGACAGTTTCTAATACAACTTTAGCAAATGAATACATAGAATTAATAAAAAATAACTGTATAAAATACGAAGATTTAATAACTATTAATAAAAATTCTGTAAATGCAGCATTTATTACAGATGAGGAAAAGAAAGACTTGATTAAAAAATATTGGGAGGAATAAAATTGAGAACAAAAAATTACTTAGGAAGACATGACGAGAATAGGGGAATAGTACTTTTTTGCATAGTTTTAGGTATAGTTCTTACAATAATACTTGGAATATCAGTTGCAACAAATAGTAATAAAAAACAGGATAAAGGAGTATCAAATGCAGATGGAATTGCAACTATTGTAGAAAAGCAATTAGGAAATGTAGATACTTTTGAAATCAAAGACAATAGTTTAGTTTTAAAAGGTATGATAAATGAAGGAATATCTGAAAATTTAATATTAAAATTACAAGATGTAAAATTTGTATTAAAAGATAAAAGTGGAGATAAGTATGAATTTGATGCGGATTATTTTATTTCTACAGAGGGAATTGAATTTTCATCCATATTAGAAGATAAGAATGGAATTAATTTAGAAAGTATAGATAGTGGAGAATACTATGTTCTTATTAGAATAAAATATGAAAGTACAAAAACAGAAGAAGGATATAAATATAGATATTATACTTTAAAAAATGGAACTGAAAATAATAATGCTATATTTAATAATATGAATATATTTTTTGATACATCAGATAATGTATCAAGTTATTTAACAATAGAAAATAAGTAGTAAAGTTTTTAAAAATGATATTGAATATTCAGTATCATTTTTTTATTGAATAAACATTTTGTATATAATATAATTTTTATAGAGGTGTAAATATATGAAAAAGAAAAATATAATAATTGGAATTATAATATTAATACTTATTATAGTTTTTGTAGTTATATGGAAATTTTGTATAGGTTCTTCATTTAATTCTCTATATAAATATAAAAAAGTAACAAGAAACATTGATAATGTTGAAATGTCATTAATAGATATTAAAACGCAAACTAGTGAAAAGATTTATAGTGATACTACAAATAAAATATTAGAAGTTTTGAATGATGTGGAAGTAAAAAACACTTTTGATAGTATGATTGGAAAAGGATATAATTTTTATATAACAGATATTTCTAATGGATATGAAATCAAAGTGTGTATAATGCCAACTCAGATAAAAATAAATAATAAGGCATATGACTTTGTGAAAGATGATGAATATATAGTTTTTAATACGATAGAGGAAATTATAAAAGAATATATTTAAATTTATACAAAAAATAACAAAAAGACTTCGTGTGAAGTCTTTTTGTTAATCTAAATCTCTTAAAGAATAAAATTTCTTAGCCCTCATTAAAGTTGAATGAATACCTTCTTTGTAATTTTTCAAATAAGAAGAATTATCCCATTTTCCATCTTTAAATGAGGCTACTTTATTTAATGTTAATTTTTTATTTTCTAAATCTATGTTATCTACTTTATAAATTTCTACAACATTACCATCAATGTTATATTTAGATTGTATATATACACATTTTGTTGAAACCCTTACAAGATGTTTTACTTTTGTATATCCTTGTATTGTTCTAACAATTTTAGTCATTTTACCATTAGATGAGCATATTGCACAAGATTGGCCATATCTGATATTTGGAGCTGCAAATCTTTGAGTATGAACCCAAATTACAGGAAAGCCTTTTTTTGTTAATGACAATGTTTTTTCTAATTTTTCTTCTTCCATTATTATTACCTACCTTGATAGAAAGATTATAACATATAGCAAATACAAAGTCAAAAAAATATTTTTTAAAATTTTGCAAAAAAATGTATACATATATTTCTTTTTTTGCTATAATTTTATTTGAATTCACTAACGAATTTTTAGGAGGTAAAACATGCAACTTAATAAGGGCTTTACCGAAGATATTGAAAGAATATGTAGGGCGGCTGAAGACTTTGTAGTAGAAGGAAATACAAAAGAAGCATATAGAAAATATAAAGAAGCTTTAGATATAATTCCAGAACCTAAAACATCTTATGAAACAGCAACTTGGATTTTAGTTTCAATTGGTGATTTATATTTTAAAAGTGGCAAGTTTGATATGGCAAGAGATTATTTTTTTGAAGCTAAAAACTGTCCTAATGGTGTAAGTAATCCATATGTTCTTTTTAGACTTGGACAAACATTAGTTGAAACAGATGAAGATAATCAGGCAAAAGAGTTCTTACTAAGAGCATATATGTTAGTAGGAGATGATATCTTTTGGGATGAAGATGAAAAATACTATAATGTAATTAAAGATTTAGTAAAAACAGATAATAATAGTAACATTTGTTGATTTTTGAGGTCAAATATGTTACTATTTTTTTGTATGTTTTTTTAGATTTAAAAATAAATATTTTTAAGGAGGTTTTTAAAATGGTTTTTGTAAGTGCAATTTTAATATACTGTTTTTTAGTTATATTAAAAAGACTCCTAAAACCAAGAACATTGCCAAGACGTTGTGATTATGATTTATCTAACAATCTTTTATTTGCTTGTATTTGCAGTTTTTATGTTTTATATAAGATGTTAGTAAATAGCATGACACTTCAAGAAGTTCGGAATTTTTTTGTTTTCGCAACTAAATGATTTTATTTATGGAATGACAACTGCTTTTATTATTATTCTCTATATGACTTATGAACATATTGTTCTTGTGGTACTAGGTGTAGTAGTGTTATTTATTGTATTAGAACTCATCTCTAAATATAAACAAATGTTAAAAAAATTAAAGTAGTAAGAAATTATTATTTTATTTGAATTCTTGACACTAATGAGATTTAAATATATAAAATATTTTTTATAAGGAGGAGATACTTATGATTATTTGGTTAATTGAATTTATCTTCATGATATTACTATTAAGTTTTTTTGCAGAGATTGGACTTAAAGGATCTTGCATTGCTTTTGCAATACTTTATGTTATAGATGCAGTAATTCATTTTGCTACGTTGCCATTTTTAATTTCATCATTTATATCTGGAATAATAGCAGGAGCCATAGCGTACTTTATAGCTAAATTCTTATTATTTATAATTAAAGTAATGGGAACTATAGGTGTGTTTATTGTTATTGTATTGTTTATACTAATGTTTTTTGCAATTATAATATAGAAAGAAAGTTTAAAAAGCTTTCTTTTTTTGTCGAAATTTTGAGTACGATTTTCTTTGACTTTCAATATTTGTGGTAGTATAATTAGTCATGCCTGAGGGAGGTGAGAACGTGCATGTAAAAAGAACACTTCTTACTTTAGGTATAATTTTTATTCTAATATTTTTTATTTCTTTTTTGCATTCTAGCAATATTAAAATTATCCCTAAAGAAATTAATCTAAATAATATAAATTTATATCAAGAAGAAAAAGTTTTTATCAAAGAAAATAATTGGTCTCTAACAATTGAAAAATTAAATCTTAAAAATATTCCCATTAAAGATAGTATAAGTAGTGATATATTAGAAAACTATATAGGACATTTCCCAACAAGTTCATTTTTTTCTGGTAATGTGTGCTTAGCAGCACATAATGCAGGATTTAAGTTTAACTTTTTTCAAGATACCTCCTTACTTGAAAGTGGAGATGAAATAGAATATAACTATTACAATAATATAAAAAAATATAAGGTCATAAGAAAATATGTGATATATGAAGATGATTTCTCTATTTTAAATTTAGATGATAAAGATAAGTTGACTCTTGTTACATGTATTACTGACTCGCCTCAACAAAGGCTTTGTATAGAAGCAATTTATGAGGAGTGATTAAAATGTTAAAAATGTATGAGTATAAAAATACATTAGGAGTTATACTAAAAAACAAAAGAAGAATTTATGCATACTTAAGACAAAATCAAATTAGAAGGATTAAAGTTATAATAATGCTTGCAATGATTATTTCGTTTAACATTAGTTCTATATTTGCTATAGAAAATTCAACTATTACTTATGGAGATTATCAAATATTATGCTTTAAAGACCCAAACATGTATATAAGATATAGTAGTAGACCACAACCTAACTATGAATATTATTATAATAAAGAAAATAATAGGCAACCAGTATATTGTTTGAATTTAGGAATGAAAGGGGCGGAAGAATATGAAAGTGGGTATACTGTTCATAGTGGAACAAAAATAACAGATGTAAAACTAAGAAACATAATGCTCAATTCATATCCATATAAATCAATTGAAGAATTAGGACTAAATAATAAAGATGAAGCAATGTTTGCAACTCAATTTGCTATTTGGTGTTATACTGAAAACTTGGATATTAATCTTATAGAACCAATAAATAGTTCAAATTTAAATGTTGTACAAGCTATAAAAAATATGTATTTTTCTAAAGATAACGATTTAAGTGAAAAAGATATAGATATAAACCTTAATGAAAGTATACAACAATCAGAGAAAAAAGATAATAAAATGTATTATTATAAAATAGTTGAAGTTGTTGGAAAAAATATTAATAGTTATAATTTATCTAGTCCAGACAAAAATATAATTATAGAAAAAGAGCAAAATAACAAATATAAAATAAGTGTTCCAGTTGATAGCGTAAACGACAATTTTATAGCTAAATTATATGTAAATTTTAATGCCAAAGAAAATATAGCATTACTAGGTATAAGTAAACTTGAAGGATTTCAAGATGTAGCAATAACTTTAAAAGATAATTTTGATTATACATTATTAAAAAGTATTGATTTTAAAAATATTAAAAGTACAGTTACAATAATAAAAAAAGACAAAGATACTAATGAAGAACTTGAAGGAGTAAAATATATAGTAACAGATAATGATGGTAAATCTTTAGGAGAATATATAACAGATGAAAATGGAAAAATAACTTTTGATGTGTATAATGTGTATGATACTAATATTGTTTTAAAAGAGCTTAGTGCATTAAATGAATATAAAATAGATAATACTAGTTATAATATTAAAGTGGAATCAAATTCAAATAAAATTTTAGAATTATTTAATGAAAAGAAAAAAGGCACAATCGAAATTATTAAAAAGAGCAAAGAATTTAATGAATATACAAATTTACCTGAAAATTCACCTTTAAAAAATGTTGAATTTGAAATTTTAGATAAAGATAATAATATCATAGATAAACTAATAACAGATGAATATGGATATGCAAAAACTAAAGAATTACCACTAGGTAAATATTATATTAAAGAAACAAAAAGTATAGAATATTATACACTAAAAGAAGACTTGATAGAAGTTGAAATAATAGATGATAAAGAAAATATAACTACCCAAATTTTAAACGATAATGTATTTATTGAAAAGAAGCTACCAGTTACAGGAAAATAATAATTAATTAAATTTGTCTAAAATTGTTGTTTTTACAATGTTTATATTATATAATTTAGTCCGGAGGATGATTATTATGCCTAGAACGTGGTATAAAGTTGTAATTGCAATAATATCAATAATAATATCGGTATTTTTAATAGGATTTGGTGTATTGGTTTTTTCTGAATATTTTCCTGAAGAAAGAGAAAGTCTTACAGTAGATGGAGAAAGTAAAAAAGAATTAGAAATAGGAAAAAGCTTTAATATAATAACATATAATTTAGGATATTTATCTTTAGATAATACACAAGATTTCTTTATGGATGGAGGAAAAGGTGTTCGTCCTAAGAGTGCTACAAATGTAACTAAAAATTTGGCAGCAATAAAAAATTTCATACAAAACCAAGATGCAGATATATTTTTATTTCAAGAAGTAGATACAAAAGCTAAAAGATCATACAATATAAATGAATATCAAGGAATAAAAGATGCTTTTGGTGGAAATGCTACTTTTGCATATATGTTTAATTCATTATATATTCCATACCCAATTTTTGATACAGTTGGGCATGTCGAAAGTGGAGTTGTAACTTTAAATAATTATGAAGTTAAAGAGGCAACACGTGTAGCATTACCAAGTGCATATAGTTGGCCTAAAAGAGCGGTTATGTATAAAAATTGTCTTTTAGAACAAAGAATAAAAATAAAAGATTCTGAAAAAGAGTTAGTAGTGTACAATATTCATTTAGATGCATATGGTAAAAAAGATGGTAAAACAGCCCAATTAGATATATTAAAAAATCTAATGGAAGAGGAATATAAAAAAGGAAACTATGTAATTGCAGGAGGAGACTTTAATCAAACATTTCCAAGCGTTGATACAGATAAATTTCCAATTATAGATACTAAAAATTTTGTACCAACTCAAATAGCTAAAGATTATTTGTCTGAAGGTTGGCAATTTGTTACTGATAATGAAAAACCGACTTCAAGATTATTAAATGAAGAATATAGTGGTAATTATGATAATACTCAACTATATGTAATAGATGGATACATTATAAGTCCTAATATAGAAAAAAGAAGTGTTGAAGTTATTGAAAATAATTTCTCATATAGTGACCATCAACCAGTAAAAATTAGAATAAAATTAAAATAGAGAGGAAGAGTTATGGAAATAAAAGATAATATATATTATGTTGGAGTAATTGATGAAAATCTTAGAACATTTGATGTAATAATGAATACAGATTATGGTACATCATATAATTCATACTTAGTTAAAGGAAAAGATAAAGTTGCATTAATTGATACTGTGAAAAATGAGTTTTGGGATGAATTTAAATCTAATATTGAAGAATATGTAGATATAGCTAATATAGATTATCTAATTGTTAATCATACAGAGCCAGACCATGCAGGTTCGATAGGAAAACTATTAGAAATAAATCCAAATATTGAAGTTTGTGGAACAAAAATGGCAATTGATTTTGTTAGAAATATAATTAATTTTGATTTTAAATCAAATGTTCTTACAGCAAACGATAGTTTAGATTTAGGAGAAAAAGAATTTAAATTTTTTGCATTTCCAATGTTACATTGGCCAGATTCAATGTACACATATTTAAAAGAAGATAAAATGTTATTTACTTGTGATTCATTTGGATTACATTATGCAAGTAAGAAGATATATAATGATTTAGAAGAACCAGAAGGGGTACTAAAAAATGGTGTTATATTAGAACAATATAAATATTATTTTGATGTTATTCTTGGATCATTTAAAAAACCATTCTTAATGAATGCCTTAAATAAAATAAGTTTAATTCCAATAGAATATATTTGCCCTGGACATGGAATGATAATTAGAAAAGATGTAGAAAAATATATAGAACTATATAAGAAGTGGTGTAATGAAGAAAATACAAATAAACTTAAAGTTACTGTTTGTTATGTTTCTTCTTATGGATATACAAAAAAAATGGCAAAAGCTTTTGTTAAAGGATTAAAAAGAACAGAAATTGAAGTAAAAGAATATGATTTAGAAATAGATAGTATGGAAGATGCCAAAAGAGATGTTTCAACTTCAAATGGAATAATTCTTGGGTCACCAACTATTCTATCTGATGCATTACCTCAAATATATGATGTTATGTCAGTTTTAAATCCAGTACTAAATAAAGGAATGAGTGCTATTGCATTTGGTTCATATGCTTGGAGTGGAGAGGCTGCATTAAATATAGCATCAAGATTTAATATGTTAAAATTTAATATGCCTTACGAACCAGTTAGAGTAAAACTAAATCCATCAGAATATGATTTAGAACAAATAGAAAAAATAGCAGAAGAGTTTGCAAATAAAATATTAACAAAATAAGATAAAATGCAGAGTAATCTGAATTTTATTAGTAAGGGGAAGAGTATGTCTATATATATAGTTTTAATATTAGTAATTATATTAGGTATTTTTATATATATTAGTAAAAACTGTTTGAAAATTACTAAATATAAAGTAAAAAATAACAAGATACCATCTACTTTTAATGAATTTAAAATAGTGCATATTGGAGATGTACATGGAAAAATATTTGGTAAGAATAATCAAGATTTTATAGATAAAGTAAAAAAGATTAATCCAGATATAATTATAATGAGTGGAGATATAATAGATGATTCATGTAAAGATGTAGAAGGATATGTAGAATATTTTAAAGAGTTATATACTAAATATCCTACATTTTATTCTATTGGAAATCATGAAAGAAAACTTGGATATAATAAATACAATAAGTATATTGGATGTTTGAGAAAGTATGGAGTAAATGTTATAACTAATGGAGCTTGTTATTTAGAAAAAGATGGAGAAAAAATAAAAATTAATTTTTTAAAATTTAGAGAAAATATGCAACCTAAGAAACTAACTAAAGAAAAGGAAGAAGATTATATAAAGTATATGTTAAACGTTCTACCAAGTATAAATACTAATGAGTTTAATATTTTGATTTCTCATGATCCAGAAAATTTTGAAATGTATGAAAAATTAAAAGTAGATTTGATTTTTTCAGGGCATGTACATGGAGGACTTATACGTTTCGGAAAAATATGCTTATTATCTCCAAGGAGAAAATTTTTTCCAAAATATTCCTATGGAAAAAATACATTAAATACTGCTACAATCATTACTACGTCTGGCATAGGAAATGCTACAATTCCAATTAGAATGTTTAATAGACCAGAGCTTGTGGAAGTCATATTAGAAAAATAATATTATCTTAAAAACTAAGATAATATATTTTTTTACCAAAAAGTAGTATAATTGTTGCAATATTATGTAATGTATGGTATAATAAAGTATGTGTTTAAGGAGGAAGAGATGGAAGAGTTAGATATAATCGAATTATTATATGCTCTAAAAAATAAATTAAAATATATTATAGTAACTGTTGTATTATTTGCAGTGATTGGTCTAATATATTCTAAATTTTTAGTAACACCAATGTATAAATCAAGTACAACATTTGTACTTTCAAAATCAAAAGAGAGCGCAACTCAATCTGAAACTAGTAATGAAGCTATAACACAAAGTGATATAACATTAAACTCAAAACTTGTTTCAACATATAGTGAAATAATAAAAAGTAAAACAATAGCAAAGGAAGTAATAAATTCATTAGGACTTGATATGTCTGTATCTGAATTTACATCAAATGTATCAGTAACTTCTAAAGATGAAACTGAATTAATTGAGATTACAGTATCAAATAGTGATTCTAAATTAAGTGCAGATATAGCAAATTCGCTTGCTGAAGTATTTAGAGAGAAAGTAAATGATATATATAAAATAGATAACTTATCTGTAATAGATATTGCAGAACCAAATGAAGTGCCATACAATATAGGAACAGTAAAAAATATAGTTCTATTTGCAGTAATTGGTCTTGTACTATCATGTGGAATTATATTTGTTATAGTATATTTTGATGATACAATAAAAGATGAAAGAGATATAGAATCTATAGTTGGTATACCAGTTATAGCATCTATACCTAAATTACAAGATAATGATGAAGGAGGAATGTTAAAATGGAAAAAAGCGAAATAATTGTTAATGATTTTCCACGTTCACCTGTATCTGAATCTTTTAGATTATTTAGAACTAACTTATTATATTTATTTGAAAATGATGAAAGTAAAGTAGTATGTTTAACTAGTTCTAATGCAAGTGAAGGAAAAAGCTGGGTTACAGCAAATATTGCTATATCATGTGCACAATATGGTAAAAAAGTATTAGTAATTGATGCAGATTTAAGAAAAGGTAGACAACATAGAATATTTAGAAAATCTAATAGAACAGGTTTCTCTGATTTATTAAAAAACCTAAGAGGAAATCTAACAGAAAACGATGTTTCAAAAATAGAAGAAGAACTTACTGTTAAAATTCAAGATACAGAAGTTCAAAATGTTTATTTATTAACATCAGGACCTATTCCATTTAATCCATCGGAATTATTAGGAACAGCAAATATTGAGTTCTTACTTAACTTATTAAAGAAAGAATTTGACTTAATAATAATAGATACTCCACCAGCATCTATTATTACTGATGCTTTAATATTTGCAAATAAAGTAGATTACATGTTTATAGTAGCTGCTTCAAGAAAAACTAAAAAAGAATTATTACTTAATACTAAAAAAGCAATAGAGTCAGTAGGAGGAAAAATACCAGGAATTATCCTAAACCAAATTTCTACTGAAAGAAGAAAAGAATATCAAAAAACATATCAAAAATATGTTATTGAATAATAAAATTACAGAGTAAGTATTAATATTTACTCTGTTTTTTAGGAGGAGAGAAAATGATAGATATGCATTGTCATATTATCCCTTATACTGATGATGGAGCTGTAGATACAGATGCCACTATAAGAATGGGAAAAAAAGCTCAAGAAGTAGGATATACAGGGATATTTGCAACATCTCATTATATAATTCATGATAATGAACTTGTAAATAAAGATTATGTTGAAAATATAGAAAAAGTAAATGAATTATTTAAGAAAGAAAATATTAATATCAAAATTTATAATGGAAATGAAATATTTTTCACTAATGGAATAGTTGATTTAATAAAGACAGGAAAAGTATGTACTTTAGGAAATTCAAGATATGTTCTTGTAGAACTTCCTTTATTTAGTAATATTGTTCCAATGAATGTATATGATGAATTTAATTTATTACAAGATAATGGATATATTCCAATACTTGCACATCCAGAAAGATATGATTTTGTTACTAAGAATATTAATAGTTTATTAACACTTGTTGAAGCTGGAGTGTTATTACAATCAAATATTGGTAGCATTAGTGGAAAGTATGGAAAAGATGCTAAAAACAATATTAAAAAAATGTTAAAGGCAAAAATGGTTCATTTTTTAGGAACAGATTCACATACTACATCTGTATACGAAATGTATGAAAAGTCAATGAAAAAAATATCAAAAGTTGTTAAAGATGAAGAACTTTTAGACAAAATAATGAATGAAAATCCAAACAAAGTATTAAATAATGAAAAAATAGATATATGGTATCCAAATAGCAAGTAATCGACATTACTTGCTATTTATTTTCTATTATTGTTATGGTATAATAACTTATGGTGATAATATGAAACAAGAGAAAGAAAAAGCTATATTAGTTGGCGCCAATATAGACTATCAAGAGAATTTTTTAAAACTTATGGATGAACTTGAAAATTTGGCGGATGCTTGTGATATAGAAGTTGTAGGAAGAGAAATTCAAAATTTAATAGAAGTTAATAACTCATTATATATAGGAAAAGGTAAAGCAGAAGAAATTAGTCAAAAAGTTGAAGCTCTAGGTGTAGATATGGTTATTTTTAATAACGAATTATCTGGAAAACAAATGAGAAATTTATCCAAAATTATTAATTGTGAAATTCTAGATAGAACTGCATTAATTCTTGAGATTTTTTCAAGAAGAGCAAGAACTAAAGAGGCTAAATTACAAGTAGAGGTGGCAAGACTTGAATATATGATGCCAAGGCTTGTAGGAATGCATACATCTCTTGGAAGACAAGGTGGAGGCTCTGGATTTTTCAATAAAGGTTCTGGAGAGAAGAAAATTGAACTTGATAGAAGAAGAATTGAAGAAAAATTAACAGATTTAAGAAGAGAGCTTGAGGAATTATCTAAAGATAGAGAAGTTCAAAGAAAGAAAAGAGAAGAATCAGATATACCACTTGTTTCACTAGTTGGATATACGAATGCAGGAAAATCTACATTTATGAATTATATGGTAGATAGATTTGTTAAAGATGATGAAAAAAGAGTATATGAAGAAGATATGTTGTTTGCAACACTTGAGACTTCTGTAAGAAAAATCGAGTTGGAAGATAATAGAAAGTTTTTATTATCAGATACTGTTGGATTTATTAGTGAATTACCACATGATCTTGTAAAAGCTTTTAGATCAACTCTTGAAGAAATAAAAAATGCAGATTTACTACTTGAAGTAATAGATTATTCAGATCCAGATTTTGCAGAACATATTAAGGTTACTAAAGAAACATTGGAAAAGATAGGAGCATCAGATATACCTATTATTTATGTATATAATAAATCAGAGTTTATGCTAGATAAATTACCATTAGTAGATGGAGATGAAATTTATTTATCTATAAGAGAAAAAAGAGGAATGAACGAATTAATCGACATGATTATAGATAAGATATTTAGTAATTATAAGATATGTAAAATGTTATTACCTTTTGATCAAGGAAGTATTGTAGCATATTTAAATGAACATGCTAATGTTATTGAAACAGAATACAATGAAAGAGGAACAATATTAAAGGTAGAATGTACTGAGGCTCAATATAATAAATATAAAGAATATATTATTGAAGAATAGAAAAATATAAAATGGTACTTAAAATAAAATTTATTTTAAGTACTATTTTTTTATAATAATTATAAAAAAACGAATAATATTAACATGAATATTTTAATTTTTTTAGTAATTGGTCTAGTAAATGGATTGTTTTCTAGTGGAGCTGGTCAAATATTAATATTTTACTTAGTATATATTTTAAAAAAAGATACTCAAAAATGTCGTGAATTTTCACTCACTGTAATGCCACTAATTTCTATACCAACATTTATATTTTATTTTATAAAAAGTAAAATAGATTTAAAAATAAGTATTATATTTATAATTATTTCCATAGTATTTGGATTTTTAGGAAATAAAACTATGAAAAAAATTAATCCAAGTATTTTAAATTTAATATCTGGAATTTTTTTAGTGGTTATTACAAGTATTAGTTTATGGAGGATATTATGATTTATTTAATAGCATGTATTTCTTCTTTTTTATCTGGTTTAGGTATTGGAGGAGGCTCTGTATTTATATTGCTAAGTATGATGTTTAAATTATTAGACTTAAATGAGGCTAGAGCATACAACTTATTACTTTTTATTAGTGTTGGTATAATTATTAGTTTGAAAAATATAAAAAATATAAAAAAAGAAAAGAAAAAGTATATAAAAAGTATATTTTTTTTAGCTATTGGTGCAATAATTGGTGCTTTTTCAAGTAATTTTATATCAGAAAGAATTACAAAAGTATTATTTTATATTTTTCTCCTTCTAATTGGTCTTTATGAAATAATTGTCAGTTTAAAAAATATAAAAATGCATAAAAATATTATTATGAAAGGAGAGAATTAATATGGATTTTGTAAAAGGAACTTTAATAGGAATTATTGCAGGAACATGTATTGGTTATATGGGTAATGAAACTATATGCTCAGTAATGAAAAATGGAAGAAAAGAATTTAGGAAAATGAAGAGAAAAATAAGTTTCTAATGTTTAAATTCTAAAGTAAATTAACCTTACTTTAGAATTTTTTATGTAAAACTTATGCTTTTTTAGACTTTTTGAAAACTATCACTTGATATTTGAATTTATTTATAATATAATTATATGTGTATAAATTTAATTATTTAGATAATGGGGGAATCATTATGGCATATAAAAAAGTAATAACTTCGTCAATAATTGTTGCAATGCTTTTAGCATTTGTTAACGAACTAGTTTTTGCAGCATCAAACACAGTAACAAGCGATGTTATTTTAGATGGAGCTTTGAATATATTAGTTATGATACAAAAATATTCATGGCCTTTTGTAACTTTAACTATGGTTTATGCTTTATATAGATATTATGTTAAAGGATCAGAAGTAATAGCAGATAAAATTGCAGGACAACAAATGGTTGTTGGAATATCAATATTTATGGTAATTATTCAATGTTTACCATTAGTTTACGCATTTTTTATAGTTTAAATTAAAGAATAAAAAATATTATAATTAATATATAACCTAAAACTAAATTGATTAGAAGGGATAGAGGATATGAAGGTACTTTTTGGAATAAGTAACGAAGAGACTGTTAAGGGCATTGTTAGATTCTATGAAGAGAAATATAAAGAAAAAATAGAATATGATACAGCACTATATCAAAGAGACTTTAGAGGCAAAATTGCAAATGGAGATTATGATAGAGCTGTTCTTAGTGAAGAATTAGAAAAAATGCCTACAAAGAGTTACGCAGAAGCGGACAAATTGTTATATGAATATTTAGAGGGAATAATAAATCATTTTGAGGCTAAAAATTTAATTTTAATTGCGTCAGAAAGAAGAAAATTAGGAGATAATTTCCTTGGGAAATTATTTACACTTGGAATATATACAACTTTAACTGGTTCAGATAGAACAAAAGGAAAAGTTTGCGCAGCTATTAACTCACCAACAACAAGAAAAGAAGCAAAAAAATATTATTCAAATGCACCTGAAAATAAGGATATATATGAAGAAGTTAGTGAAATTGAGCTTAGAAGAATAATAACATTCTTTAAAAATACAGGTGGAGATACAAGTAAGTATTGTGAGATTTTTGATAGAATAGTTCCACAGTATACAACTGAACAAATGGCAATTATTATAAAATGTTTACCAAAAGATATTACAAGCTTTTTAGAAGCAAATAGTGAATCATATAAAAATATTTTAAGCCTTACTAATATGGAATTACCTCAAGTGCCTGCTCAACAAGCTAAAATTGTAACTAATGAAAATAATAGCAATGCAGTTGAAATAAAAAATGGAAACGATATTGCAGAAAAAATAGTTATAAAAGAAGTTCCAAAAGAAAAAGTTATAGAAAAGCAAATTGTAAAAGAAGTAGTAAAGGAGGTTGTTAAAGAAGCACCTCCAAAAGTAATAACACAAGTTGTAGAAAAAGAAGTTGTAAAACAATATTATGATGTACCAAAAGACTATAGGAAAACTGTTTGTTTTGTTGGTGCACCAAAAGTTGGAACAACATTTTGTATAAATGCAATTGGAACATATCTAGCAAAGCAAAAAGTTAAAACAGCTATGGTAGATATGACTAGAAAAAGAGACTTATATACAATATATACATATGATAATACAGGAAAAAGAAATATTGCAGGAGATAGTTTAAGATATGCTTCAAGTGGAAAAAATGAACCACTTATTTATGATAAATTAAGTATATATACTGCAGTTCCTGGTGAAGATAGAAAATCATATAATCCAAGTGTGTTAGTTGATACAATAGTAAAGAATAATAATGTTGTACTAATTGATGCAGATTTTAGTACACCTTTAGATTATTTTAGACTTGCACAAGACATATATATTGTTCAAGATATGAATATACTTAATATAAATCAAATAACTATGTTCTTAAGAGAATTAAAGCAACGTGGAATTGGTATGGAAAAAATAAAAATTGTCATAAATAAGTATGTTGATTGCTCTTTATCATCAAAAGACATTATTGATGGAATTGCTACATATACTAGTTATGACTTGAAAATGTTTGATGAATTATTTAATCCAAAAAAGATTCAATATTTTATATTACCATTTGATGTAGAAAATTATAAGAAATATATTGATATGGTATATAAATATTCAAATAAATTTTCAAGTTTTACAAATAATTTCCAAGATAATTTAAACCAAATTATCAATACCATATATCCAACTAAGGGAGATGTAAGTGTAGAAGAAAAACACTATACAGAGGAAACAACAGGTAAGAACAAAGGTGGATTTGGATTATTTAAAAGAAAATAGAACTCATTTTTGATTATATTTTAAAGGAGTGTGATTTATATGGATCAAAATACTACAGTTTTTAAACCACAAAAAGATGAATCTAAAAGAGTAAAGGAGATTATGGAGCAAGTTGTGGCTGCTCTAAAGGATAAAGGATATGAACCAACTAGTCAAATTATTGGTTATATATTATCTGGAGATCCAACATATATAACATCTCACAATAATGCAAGAGCTTTAATTTGCAAAATTGAAAGAGATGATTTACTACAAGAAATGATAAGAAAATATTTAGATTTATAAGGTGAATAATGAAAAGAATATTAGGAATAGATTATGGAGATGTAAGAGTAGGACTCGCTATTTCAGATCCATTAGGTATAACAGCTCAAGGACTTGAAACGCTTGTAATTAATGGTAGTGATAAAAAGTTTATTACCGGGATTAGAAAATTAAAAGATGAATATGACTTTGAAGAGGTTGTTATAGGATATCCTAAAAATATGGATGGAACTAAGTCGCAAAAAACTGAAAAAGTTGATTCACTTATTCCAAGACTTGAAGAATTAGGACTTATTGTACATAAATGGGATGAGAGACTTACAACAGTTTCAGCATATAGAACTATGCGTGAGATGAATATATCTCAAAAAGAAAAAAACAGAGTTGCAGATAGATTTGCTGCAACATATATTTTAGAAGGATATTTAAACATGCTTTCAAAATAGCATTTAAATATATAACAAACTAACTAATAAGGAGGAAATAAAATGGATAATGAAGAATTAGTAGGATGCTCAGGATCTTGTGGTTCTTGTGGCGGATGTGGTTCAACAGATGAAGAATCACTACCAGTTTTAGTATTAACAGATGAAAATGGAAAAGAAGTAACTTTTGAAAAACTTGATGTTGTTGTACTTGAAGATGGAAGATCATTCTTAATTGTATCAGAACTTAAAGAAGATTATGAAGAAGAAGTTGAAGTTGTTATTCTTGAAATAAAAGAAGAAGACGGAGAACAAGTATATGATACATTAACAGACGAAGATTTATTAAAAGACGTATATTCTAGATTCTTAAAACAACAAGGAATTGAAGAAGACGAAGAATAATAAATAAAGTGGTAGTAAAATTTATTTACTACCACTTTCTCTTATTCAATTAATTTTCGTTATTAATAGTTTTGTTATTTTTATTATCTATATTGTTATTTTTATGTTTATCATCATTTGGTCTTTGAGAATTTTCTGAATTTTTACTTTCTGGTTCACTTTCATTAGAAGATTTTTGTTCTAATATTCTTGCTATTAATTTAACTAATTTTGATATAGCTTCTATTGAATAAATTAAAAAGCTTACCAAAAGAATAATTAATATAATAGCCAATATTATTCTTATTAGTGTAATTCCAACGTATGTCACTATTGAAGCACCAATAAAAATTAAAGCGAAAAATATAAGCCAAAAACCTCTTTCTAAAAATTCATTTCCCATACAAATAGTTTTTGCAAATTTTAGGATTCCTCCTAATACTTTTTCTGTAAGTCTCATAATAACATCCTCCTTAAAAATTATTTTTTAGATTTGTTAATGTCATAAAGCTTTATTATTATATATCTTTTTACTTGTATTGTCAATGGTTTGAAGATTAAAAGTTACATAAAATCATGCTTTGAGGATAGAAAATAAAAAAGATAGTCAATTTAATGACTATCATTTTTTTGCAATAACTTTATATATTATTGTATATTCGTTAACTTTTAATTCATAAAGATTATTTACTTTATTTTTTCCAGTTTTTAAATAGCTACTAAAGTCTTGTGCTATTATTTTTGCAATTGTTTTACGAATTAATTGTTCTTGTTCATCAATAGTAAGCTTTTCAATAAAACCATTAGCATGTATAACTTTAATTTCTTCTGTACTTTCGTCTAGTCTGAATAATATCTCACTTGAGCTTTCATTATCCTTAAATGTTAATGAATGAACAGGTATTACTTCTTTATTTAATTTTAAGGATATAATTATAGCATTTAATCCAGTTGGATTTTTATTATATTCTTCTTTTTCTAAAAGAGTCATTTCTTCTATACATCCTAATACATTAAGTTGGTCAAGTAAAAATGGTCTAACATTATTATTGTACTGAATTATTCTTTGAAATACAGTCATAATGTTAACTATTGGTATAAGAAAGATTAAAAGTGCGTTTTTCGAAGTACTTATATTAGACATACTTTCAATATCAAGTTTATATCCAGAATCAGCAACATCTTTAAATAATATAAGTTCATTTATTATTTCAATTATAAAGCTTACTATAATTGTTCCAATCCCAAAAAATAAAAATTCCATATTAATCTCCTTTTTAAATAATTTTTTTGAAAAAATTTTTTCCTCCTTTATTAAAAATTTACACAATATATAAATTTTGTCTATCTTATCTAGTTATAAAGATATAAAATATATTAAATGCCTAATAAGTATAACATAATGTCTATATTATGTCAATTATATAAGAGAAAAGTAGTAGTAAAATATATTTACTACTACTTTTCTCTTATTCAATTATTTTAACAAGCAATTATGTTGTTATTCTTGTTTGTTATTTTGTTCATTATTTTCTGAACTATTGTTAGCTTCTTCTTTAGGATTCTTATGAGTAAATACAGATATTTCTTGGACTGCCAAAAACATAAGTTTAATAATTGCAACTATTGCAAAAATCCAAAGCAATAAATTTAAGATTTTAAGAAATGTTGAAAAAAATACAAATGAACCTAGAACAAGCATAGCTAAGATGAAAATCCAAAACAGTTTTTCTGCTTTTTTATCTCCTTCAAAAGTTTCTTTGGAAAATTTTTTTATTTCCTCTACAATTTTTTCTGTCATAATCATTTCCTCCTTAAAATTATTTTTTATCAGAATTGAATATATTAAAATGTTCATACATTATACAATATTAATTTTGTGTTGTCAATAATTTAGATTATAATTTTTACATAATAGCTATTTTTAAGTCTGAAGAGTTATCTTATAAAAATTATGTGTTACTAGTGAAGTTTTGGTGAAAAGAGACATAATATGTTTATTTTTACCAATTACTGTGGTATAATAATCTACGGTGATAAATAAAATGGAAAGCGCATATAGATTATTTAATATTAGTGAAGAATTAGAAAAAATAGCAAGAAAATCTGAAGATGAAGTAAAAGATATTTTTAAAGAATTAGAAGAAAATGCTTTATACAATCAAGCAAGGGTATTAAAAGCATTTCAAAGTGTCCCAATAACTCAAGCTCATTTTGGTAAAACAACAGGATATGGGCATGGAGATATAGGTAGAGAGGCTATTGAAAAGCTATATTCAAATATATTTGAAACAGAAGATGCTTTAGTTAGAGTACAATTTGTTAGTGGAACACATACTTTAGCAACTGCTCTTAAAGCATTATTAAATTATGGAGATGAAATGCTTGCAATTTCTGGAAGACCATATGATACATTATGTACTGTAATTGGTCTTGAAGAAAACGATATGTCATTAATTAGTAGAGGAGTAAAATATTCTCAAATAGACTTAGACGAAAAAGATAATTTTAAATGTGAGGATATAAAAGAATACCTAAAAAATAATAAGGTGAAATTAATACATATTCAAAGATCAAGAGGATATGCTGTAAGAAAAGCATTATTAATATCAGATATAGAAAATGTAATAAAAGAAATTAGAAGTGTAGATAAAGATGTAATTATATTTGTAGATAATTGTTATGGTGAATTTACAGAAACTAAAGAACCAACAGCAGTAGGAGCAGATATATGTTGTGGAAGTTTAATTAAAAACGCTGGTGGTGGCCTATGTGAAATGGGTGGATATGTTTGTGGTAGTGAAAAATTAATTGAAAGAGTAGCACAAGAATTATATTGCCCAGGAATTGAAAAAGATAATGGAGCAACACTTGGACAAAATCAAAATATAATACAAGGATTATTTATGGCTCCAACAGTTGTTGAATCAGCTTTAAAAGCAATGACATTTGCATCTAAATTATTAGAAAATTTAGGATTAGACGTATTTCCTAAATCAACAGATAAAAGAAGTGATATAGTTCAAATTATCAATTTTGGTGATAGAGAAAAACTAATTAAGTTTATTCAAGGTATTCAATTTGCATCTCCAATAGATAGCAATGTTGTTCCTATGCCATGGAGTATGCCAGGATATGCAGATGAAGTAATAATGGCAGCAGGTACATTTATGGAAGGAGCATCTATTGAACTTTCAGCAGATTCTCCTATGAGAGAACCATATGCAGCATATATGCAAGGAGGACTTTCATATGAATCAGCAAAACTTGCAATATTAATTGCTACTCAAAAGATGTTAGGAGAATAATATGAATGTAGTTGTAATTGGTGGTGGAGCAGCTGGAATGATGGCTGCTATAACCAGTGCAAAAGAGGGAAATAAAGTAACTTTAATTGAAAAAACATCTAGTCTTGGAAATAAGATAAAAATAACAGGTAAAGGAAGATGTAATGTTACTTTTGATGGAGATATAGATGATTTTAAACGTAATATAGTAAAAAATGATAAGTTCATGTATAGTTCTTTTATGAATTTTACTAATAGAGATACTGTAGATTACTTTGAAAATTTAGGTGTTTTGACTAAAGTAGAACGTGGTGGAAGAATATTTCCTAAAAGTGATAAAGCAGTAGATATCGTAAATGCTTTAATTAGTGATTTAAAGAAATATAATGTAGAAATAAAGTATAATACTTATCTTAAAGATTTAATAATTAAAGACAGTCATATAATAGGAATAAAGACAAATGTATCAGATATATATGCAGATAAATTTATTTTATGTACTGGCGGTATGAGTTATAAAACTACAGGTAGTACAGGGGAATGTTATGATATATTAAAAAAATATGGTCATAATATTGTAGATATAAAACCAGGTCTTATTCCACTTAAATCTAATGACAGCATTTGTAAAAAATTACAAGGACTTACATTAAAAAATGTTTCTTTTAAAATTACTGATTCAGAAAAAGTAATATATGATTCTTTTGGGGAAATGTTATTTGCGCATTTTGGACTAACAGGACCAATTGTACTAAGTGGAAGTAGTGTTTTAAATAGAGTAGACAATGTGGATAATAAACTAAAAGATAAAAAAATATATGGAATAATAGATTTAAAACCAGCTTTAGACTTTGAAGTATTAGACAAGAGAATACAAAGAGATTTTGAAAAATTTACAAATAAAGAATTTAAAAATTCATTAGATGAATTATTACCACAAAAATTGATTCCAGTTATAATAGAAAAAAGCGGAATTGATCCATATAAAAAGGTACATCAAATAACTAGGGAAGAAAGAATTAACATTGTAAAAAATATAAAAGAATTAAAGGTTAATTTAACAGGTTTTATGCCTATAGATATAGCAATTATTACTTGTGGTGGTGTTGATGTAAAACAGATTAATCCAAAGACTATGGAATCTAAAATTATATCTAATTTATTTTTAGCAGGAGAAGTATTAGATGTGGACGCTTTAACAGGTGGTTTTAATTTACAAATCGCATTTTCTACTGCTGTTGCAGCAGGAAAAAATTAAGAAGGAGTGATATTATGGAAGAAAACGAAAAGAAAGCAACAAATATTGAGATTTTTTCAGAAAGAAGAAGAAATAAAACACCAATGATTTTTATAATGATTATTGGAATAATATTAACATCAGTATTAAGCTCACTTACAACATATTTAATTGTAACAAAAGGAAATGGTATGCAAATTACTGGAGCAAATAACACAACATATAATGTTGAAAATGTGGAAAATCCAGTAGTTGCAGTAGCAAAAATTGCAGGTCCATCAGTAGTTGGAGTTAGTGTAACATATTTTGAGCAAAGCTTTTGGGGACAACTATCTGAAGGAGAATCAGAAGGTTCAGGTATAATATACTCAGATGATGGATATATAATTACAAACTATCATGTAATTGAGGCTGCTATTAATTCTTCAAGTGCAGCTGTAAAAATAACATTATCTAATGAGGAAGAATATGAAGCAGAAATTGTTGGTACAGACGATGTAACAGATTTAGCATTATTAAAAATAGATGCTAAAGGTTTATCTGCAGCTAAATTTGGAAGCTCATCTGAATTAAATGTTGGAGAAATGGCAGTAGCTATTGGTAATCCACTTGGAAAAGAATTTGCAGGAAGTGTAACTGTTGGGTATATTTCAGCACTTCATAGAAGTATTACCTCAGATGGAAGAACATATAATGTATTACAAACTGATGCTGCAATAAATCCAGGAAATAGTGGTGGTGCATTAGTAAATAGCAAAGGTGAAGTTATAGGAATTAATACAGCAAAAATTAATGATACTTCTGTAGAAGGGTTAGGTTTTGCAATTCCTAGTGATGATGCATTAAAAATAATTGAAGAATTAAAAATATCTGGAAAAATAATTAGACCATATATTGGAATTTATGGCTTAGATTTAGATGAAAGTACTGCAAGAAGAAATAAACTTGTAGAAGGAATATATGTATATCAAGTATATGGGGGAGCACCTGCAGCAGAAGCTGGAATTCAAAAAGGTGATGTAATTGTTGAATTTGATTCTCAAGAAGTTACAACAAAACAAGAATTAAATGATTTAAAAAATCAAAAGAATGTTGGAGATAAAATTAAAGTGAAAATATATAGATCAGGTGACTATAAAGAGCTTGAAATAACCCTTGGAAGTGATGAGTTAACAGCTACTGATACAGTTACAAACTAAATTTTAAAAGCATTTAGCATTAGCTAGATGCTTATTTTTATGTAAAATCTTGCTTTTACACTATATTAGGTGTATAATTTATATGCATAAATTGTAGAAAAAAGTAACTTTTATTGAAGTTATTGTCGTTTGAAAAAAATTATTAAATAAGGGGGAATTTATATGAAAAAAATAATAAGATTGTTTATAGCAATACTTACAGTTGTAATTACTTTAATTGTTTGTAACTTAGTTTGGACAAGTATTAATACTCCACTTGAAATACCAGAATTATTATCAGATAAGGTTGAGTTTGGAGAAGTCTTAAATTTACAAGATATTAATACAAATTATGAAGTGTACTATCAAAAAATAAAATCAGATACTTTTATTGATGATGAGGTAAATAATTATATTAATGAATTGATTAGAAATATACAAGATAATGTATCTTCATTAAATAAAGTTTCTAAGACAGAAAAGGCTGTTTTAAAACAGATAATTGATTCATATAAAGTAAATGACGATATAGTGAGTATAAAAATAACATATACTATTAAAAATGTATATGAAGAGAGCTATAAAACAAATATTAAAACTTTTAATTATGATTTAAAAGAAAAGAAGAATATATCTTTAGATGATATATTTAAACCAGAATATAAGGAAAAGCTATCTAAAATATATTCAGATGAGTATATTTTAAAAGAAACTGAAATTGAATTTTATAAAGGTTTAGATAAAAATACATATGAATATAACAATTTAAAAGAATATATTAATAATAAAAAACTTACAGCTAAAAATTTAAATATTTCAGATGAAGAGTATGATAATTTATTTTCAAATAAAGTTGATCCAGCAAGGAAAATGATTGCAATAACATTAGATGATGGACCTCATCCAGTTAATACTCAAAAAGTATTAGATATATTAAGTAAGCATAATGCTAAGGCTACATTCTTTATGGTAGGACAAAATGTTGAAAATAATCATGATGTTGTTAGAGCAGTATATAATTCTGGAAGTGAAATAGGAATTCATACCTGGAGTCATAAACAATTAACAAAAATTTCAACTGAAGAAGTTATTCAAGAAGTTAGCAAAACATCTGATGCAATATTTAATATAACTGGAGAAAGACCAAAACTTGTTAGACCACCTTATGGTTCTGTAAATGATAATGTTAAAAATGCACTAAAGGAATATCCTTTAATTTTGTGGAATATAGATTCTTTAGATTGGAAGAGTAAAGGTGAAAAACAAATTGTTCCTCTTGTAATGGATAATGTGCAAGATGCAGATATTATATTACTTCATGATATTCATGCAACAACTATACCTGCAGTTGAGAAAATAATTGCAAAGCTTGACGAGGAAGGCTATCAATTTGTTACTGTTTCTCAACTTTTAGAAGTAAAAGGATATGATACTACAAAAACAAGAGTTTTTTATAGTGGAAGACAATAAAAATAAAACCTAATTCAAAATATTTTGAGTTAGGTTTTTCTTTATAACATTAGACATAAACTACTATATATAATTAATACTAATACTTTGATTTATTAAAATTTTTATAGTATAATAAAGGAAGTTTGAGGAGATAGATATGGCAAAAAAAGTAATAGTGACAGAAAAACCAAGCGTAGCAATGGAATTTGCTAAAGCTTTAAAAATAAATACAAATAGAAAAGATGGATACATTGAATCAGACGAATGGATTATAACGTGGTGTTATGGTCACTTAGTTACAATGAGTTATCCAGAAGTTTATGATGAAAAATTAAAAATGTGGAGACTTGATACTCTACCATTTCTACCTCAAGAGTGGAAATACGAAATATTACCAGGAGTTCAAGGAAAACAATTCAATATAATTAAAACGCTACTTCAAAGAGATGATGTAGATACAATATATAATGCAGGTGACTCTGGACGTGAAGGGGAATATATTCAAAGACTTGTATTTATGATGGCAAAACCAAATCCCAATGCTAAAATAAAAAGAGTATGGATAGATTCACAAACAGAAGAAGAAATTTTAAGAGGAATAAAAGAAGCAAAAGATATAACAGAATATGATAGTTTATCAGATTCTGCATATTTAAGAGCAAAAGAAGATTATTTAATTGGAATAAATTTTTCTAGACTTATTTCACTAATGTATGCAAGAAACTTGGCAAGAATTATGAATGAGGATAGAGCTGTTATATCAATTGGTAGGGTTATGACTTGTGTGTTAGGCTTAATAGTAAATAGAGAAAGAGAAATAAGAAACTTTAAAAAAGTTAATTTTTATAAAATTCAAGGAACATTTAGTAAAGAGGCAGACATACTAGGAGATTTTAAATCAGTAGAAGGATCATGTGTTTTTGAGTCTCCAAGATTATATAATGAGACAGGATTTAAGAAAAAAGAGGATGCAGAAAAATTTATAGAATATTTAGGTAAATCAGATAAAGCAATAGTTGAAAATATTACTAAAAAGAAAACTAAAGAAAATCCACCATTATTATTTAATTTAGCTGAAGCTCAAAATGAGTGTACTAAAAAATTTAAGATTAGTCCAGATCAGACACTACAAACAATTCAAAGTTTGTATGAAAAGAAACTAGTAACATATCCCAGAACTGATGCAAGAGTTCTTTCAACTGCTATAGCTAAAGTAATAACTAAAAATTTAAATGGTATTGCAAAATTAAATATTAGTGATGAGATAAATGATTTAATAAAAAAAATGTCAACAGAAAAGTATAGTACAAAACTTGAAAAGACAAAATATGTAGATGATAGTAAAATTACTGATCACTATGCAATAATTCCAACGGGTGAAGGAAAAGAAAATTTGAGCAAGTTAACAGATTTAGAAAGAAATGTATATGAATTAATAGTTAAAAGATTTTTAGCAATATTTTTTCCTGCTGCTGAATACAATAGATTATCTATTACTATTAAAGTTGGAGATGAAAGATTTTTTGCAAATGGAAAAGTTTGTACTAATATTGGATATTTAGAAATATATAAAAATGACAAGAATATAAAAACAGTAGATGAGGATAAATCTAAAGATGATGAAGAAAGTACAAATGAAAATATTGAATCACTTTCAAAATTAAAGAAAAATGATGTTTTAGAAATAAAAGGATATAATATTAAAGAGGGAGAAACAACTCCACCTAAAAGATATAATTCAGGAGCAATGATACTTGCAATGGAAAATGCTGGTAAGTTGATAGAAGATGAGGAACTTAGAGAACAAATTAAAGGTAGTGGTATTGGAACAAGTGCAACCAGAGGAGAAATTATAAAGAAACTTGAAAGAATAGATTATATTGCAACAAATCCTAAAACACAAATTCTTACTCCAACAAAAAGAGGAGAAGCTATTTATGATATAGTTGTAAATACGATGCCTGATATTTTAAATCCAGAGCTTACCGCAAGTTGGGAAAAAGGACTTGCAATGGTTGAGCAAAAAGAAATATCAGCAGAGGAATTTATGAACAAATTAGAAAGTTATGTCAGAAATAAAGTAATAAAATTTAAAAAAAGTAGAAATGAGTATTTGTATGGATATTAATTGTTGCTTTTTTGCAATTTTATTGTATAATTATTATATGAGAAAATTAAAGGAGAGTTTAAATTATGGAATATCAAGAAATCGAAGATAAAATGCAAAAAGCTGTAGATTATTTATGTGATGAATTAGCAGCAATTAGAGCTGGACGTGCAAATCCTGCTATATTAAATAAAATTACAGTAGAATATTATGGAGTACAAACACCATTAAATCAAATTGGTGCAATTTCTGTACCTGAAGCTAGACAAATATTAATTACACCTTGGGATAGATCACTTCTTGGTGCAATTACAAAAGCAATTCAAGTTGCTGAAATTGGTGTTAATCCAATAAATGATGGAAATGGAATAAGACTTACTTTTCCAGAACTAAATGAAGAAAGAAGAAAACAAATTGTTAAAGAAGTAAGGTCTTTAGGAGAAGAAGCAAAAGTTGCCATTAGAAATGTTAGAAGAGATGGCATAGATGATGCAAAAAAATTAAAAAATAATAACGAAATGACTGAAGATGAATTAAAAGGAGCAGAAGAAAAAATTCAAAAAATAACAGATAAATATACAAGTAAAGTAGAAACAGTTGTTGCAGATAAAGAAAAAGAGGTTATGGAAGTATAATAAGGTTAGGAGAATATAAATTGAAAGAAGGAATAAAAAGAATAACAACTGGAATTGTATTTGTGCTAGTTATAGTAGCAGTATTAGCTCTTAATAATAGTATAGTCGATTCTATATTTGTTACACTACTATCTATACTTGGAATGTATGAATACAATAGATGTTTTAAAGCAAAAGGACATCATCCATTATCTTTTGTTGGATATATAACTTGTCTTTTGATTCCATTAATAGGCAATGTTAGCTCTAATATATTATTAAGTATAATCCTAGTTGCAATACCAATACTTATGGTTGCATCATTTGCTTATATTGTTATAAAAAAATTGAAAATAAGTGTTGTAGATATAGCTATTACATTTTTCTCTGTACTATATGTACCATTTTTGTTTTCATTTATAAAATTACTATTTATTGAGCCGCATGGTAGAATACTAGTAATATTAGCGTTTTTATGTGCAACAGCAACAGATACTTTTGCTTATGAAATTGGTTCTAGATTTGGAAAGCATAAGTTGTGCCCTGTAGTTAGCCCTAAAAAAAGTATAGAAGGAACTGTAGCTGGAATTATAGCTGCAATGGTAGCAACTGGTATGTTATGTTATATAACAAATACATATTTTAATACTGAGTTTAATATAATAATAATGATATTTATGGGAGCAGTATTTAGTGTAGTTGGGCAAATTGGAGATTTAGCTGCTTCATCAATTAAAAGATACTGTGGACAAAAAGATTTCAGTAATCTATTGCCAGGACATGGCGGAATATTAGATAGATTTGATAGCATAATGTTTATATCACCAATGGTATATATTTTTATGTATTTAATTAGTCTAATATAATAAGGAGGAAAGATATTGGTTAGTTTTTTAATAACTATAATAAAACTATTAGCAATAATACTTAGTGTTGCAACTATTCATGAATTCGGACACTTTCTTGCAAGTAAAATGCTTGGAGTTGGAGTTGATGAATTTTCAATTGGTTTTGGACCTAAAATAGTTCAAAAAAAATATAAAGGAACTATGTATTCACTTAGATGGTTACCTCTTGGCGGATATTGTGCTATAGAAGGTGAAGAGGCAACTGAAGAAAGTAAAAATAGTGAAACATCATATCAAAAGAAAAATGCTTTTGAAAAGATAATAATTCTTTCTATGGGAGTTATATTTAATTTTATTTTAGCGCTTGTTGTATTTGTAGCAGTTTATATGCCTGGAAACGTTGCAACAACACAAATAAAATCATATAATGAAGATTCAGTTTTAATCGAAGCTGGACTACAAGTAGATGATAAAATAGTAGAGATAAATGGAAAGAAAATTAATTTATATAGTCAAATATCAAATTATACATTAGATAATGGTCAAACAGATGTAGAAATAAAATATGAAAGAAATGGAGAAATTCTTTCTACAACAGTAAAAAATGCTCAAAGAACAGAAGGTAAAATTGGTATTACTTTTGAACAAGACGAGGAAGGAAAATCTACAAATGTAATTGAACTAACTGGTGCAGGGACTAGTGCTGCAAAAGTTGGTCTTAAATCTGGAGATATAATTTTATCTGTAAATGATGTATCTACACCAGGGGCTTTAGATATAATCAATGAAATAAAAGACAAAGCAGGTCAAGAAGTTAAAATAAAGGTTCAAAGAGATGAAGAAATAAAAGATTTTACAGTTGTACCTGAAGAAAAAGCTGTTTTTGATTTAGGTATATCAAGTGTTGCTACAGAAAAATCAACAATTGGTTCTGCATTTACAGAAACAGTTGAAAATATTAAAAATATCATTGGTTCATATGTGAACTTATTTACAGGAAAAGTTTCAATTTCTAACATGTCTGGTATTGTTGGAATAGGAGAAGTAGTATCAAAAAGTTCAGGAATATTAAATTTCTTCTATTTAATGGCAATGATTAGTATGGCAGTTGGAGTAGCTAATATATTACCATTTCCACCACTTGATGGAGGTAAAATTGTGATTGTATTAGTTGAAGCTATTACAAGAAAGAAAGTTTCAGAAAATGTTGAAATTGCAATTTCATACATTGGACTTGGATTACTTCTTGCATTAACTTTATTTGTAACTGTAAAAGATATTATAAGAATAATATAGGAGGAAGATTATGGCTGAATATGTTGTTTTAATATTTGCTGCAATAGCAGTTATTGTTGTAGCTAAACTTTTAGCTTGGCCAGTAAAGAAAATTATAAAATTAGCATTAAATATATTAGTTGGAATAGTTATGATTATTCTAGTTAATACATTTGGTGCAACTATAGGAATAACAATTCCATTTAATATAGTAACAGCTTTAATTGCTGGAATATTAGGTGTCCCAGGTGTTATTGCATTAATAGTAATTGGATTTTTTATATAATAGAAATATAGAATAATAAGTCATATTGTATATTTTTTTGTAACTTAACCAAAATAAGAATAGGTGAAAGTTATGAAAAAGAAATATACAGTATGTCTTTTTTTTGTATTTTTTTTATTACTAGGTTTAGTAGTATACGCTCAAACTCAAAAAGCAGAGAGTTCAATTTCAACAACAAAGGCATCTGGAGATAATATGGTTGAATTACTTGCAAGACTTATAAATGGTGAGGCAAGAGGAGAACCATACATTGGTCAAGTTGCAGTAGGAGCAGTAATAATGAATAGAGTTAAAGATCCATCTTTTCCCAATACAATAGCAGGAGTAATATATCAAAATCAACAATTCTCATCTGTTACTGATGGACAGTTTGATGTAGAGATAGCAGAAGATGCAACAGTATATAAAGCGGCTCAAGATGCTATGAATGGAGTTGATCCTACAAATGGAGCTCTTTATTTTTATAATCCTTCAAAGACTAAAAGTAAATGGTTATTCTCTTTAAAAACAGTAACAACTATAGGAAAGCATGTTTTTGCTTTGGAGGAATAATATGCTAGAAAAATTTGAAAAGAAAGTAATACAGATAAAAAATAAATTAGGAGAAAAAAATGTTGGAATTATATTTTTTTCTTTGGTATGTGTTATTGCACTTGGCTTTATGATTTTTTTGAAAAGATATAAAATACAAAAACAAGAGGTACAAGATGGGTATAATAAAGCGATGTATGATTTTGTTGCTAATGTAAATAATATTGAAAATGAAATATTAAAATTAAGACTAACAACTAATGATACATATACAATGACAACACTTGCAAGTATATTTGCAAAATCAAATAGTGCAAATTCTAATTTAGATAATTTACCATTTTCAGCAAATAGTATTTCTAATGTGTCAAGATTTTTAAATCAGCTTAGTGATTTCTCATATTCTTTAATGCGAGATATATTAAATGGAGATAGTATAGCAAGTTATAAAGATAATATAGATACTCTATATGAAAAAATAGAAAGTTTATCTAGTGTAGTTGAAGATATATATGTTGAATTAAATAGTGGAAGTATAAAATGGGATGAGCTTGAAAAAATAGGAGACGAGAAGATAAATAATAGTGATGCAGAAGAAGAGGTATCTAAGGTAAATTATATAGGAAAAACATTTACAGAGTATGAAGGAATAATATATGATGGGGCTTTTTCTAATCATATATTAACACTTAAACCAGCATACTTAACAGGGAATATATTATCTAGTGAAGAAGTAGAAAATGAAATTAAGAAAAAACTAAATATTGATACCATAAATTATAAAGAAGAACAAGATGGAAGAATACCATTATATATATATGAAGCAAAATTAAAAGATAGTGAAGTAATAAAAACTATATATGCAACAAAAGAAGATGGAAAAATATATCAAATGATATCAAATAGAGAGTGTAATATCGAAAATATTACAATTGAAGAGGCAAAAATAAAAGCAACTCAATACATTAATTCACTAGGAGTAGATAATATTGTACCAACATATTATTTAAAAGCAGATAATATGGTTACTATATCTTTTGCAGCTATGCAAGATAGTGTAATTATTTATTCGGATTTAATTAAAGTAAAAGTAGCATTAGATAATGGCGAAATTATGAATTTTGAAGCAAATGGATATATATATAATCATAAAGAAAGAGAGATTAATCCAACAAAAACAATTGAAGAGGCAAAAGAGACTTTATATAATGAAATAAAAATTGAAAGTGAGAGACTTTGTATTATACCAACAGATTCAAAAGATGAAGTATTAGTATATGAATTTGAAGGGACTATAGAAGACAAGAAATTTCTAATATATGTTAATGCAGATACTTTAGTTCAAGAAAAAATATATATATTATTAAATACACCAGGCGGAACACTTGCAATGTAAAATTATATTTGTATAAAATAAGAATTCATGATTTAAAAACATGAATTTTTATTTTAACTTATATATGAAAATATTGTCATAATATGTAAACTATGTTATAATAATAGCGTAACAAGGAAACTTTATGTAGGTAGTATAATTACACTCTTTAAGGAGGAACAAAGCATGAAGAAAATGGTAATCGAAGGTGGATCTATGGTGGCATATGTTCACAACAAGGATGTTAATGTGTTATCAAGTATTTACAGGGTAGTTAATCCTGTTGTATTTCAGGAGCGGTCCATTGTGCTTGACCATTGTAACGAGGAAGGAATGTACAGAATCGAAAACGAAGAGGCTGTAAGTTACATTGGTAAGGTTCCATATATATTGGATATGAGCTACGTTGAAATGCTTGGGCAGAAGGAACTGAGTAAGCTGATTGAAAAGGCCGAAGAAGATGCAGAAAGGATTGAGGAAATTTTTTCAAGACTTTGCAGCGGCAAGATGACACTTAATCAGGAGCGTAAAGATGCATTAAAATCCATCGGCGGAGTTGACAAGGACCTTATTAAGGCGGTTAAAAAGGAAGTGAAAAAAGGCAGAAAAGCAAGCGTAGATAAAATCCGTGAAATGGAATTCTATGTAAAGCAGCAGCTGAAACACTATACTTCCGCATTAGAAAAGGCAGCAAAGGAAAAGATGCAGTAAAAACAGATTACTTTGGCAGCCAGACTGGAATGAGAGCTTTGAGTGTATCAGATGGAAATAACTTGATTTCCAAAAAACTTAATATTGTAAACAATTAAAATTTGTAGTACTGTGAGGGGTGAGCTATTGCTCACCTTCTTGCTTTTTTAAATTATAAATTTCTATTGTTAATAGTATTCTCCTTGAAATACTATTTTTTTTTTGATATAATAACTTTGGTAAAAACAAACATAAGTTTAGAGGTGAAATATGGAATATATAATTATAGATAAAAGAATGAGAAATATAGAGAAAAATACTTTAAAATATTTAGGCTATAGATTAGTTGAGATAGAAAAAAGTGAAAATGTATATTCTGAGATATCATCTCATGTAGATATATTTACAACAAAAATTGGGGATACATTAGTTGTAGAAAAAAGTAAATATGAAGATTTAGTTTTTATGCTAAATAAAACAGAATATAATATAGTTTCTGGGAAAGAAGAAGTAGGACTAAGTTATCCAGAAGATATAAAATATAATGTATGTATTTTAGGAAATTATGCAATACATAACTTTAAATATACAGATAAAACAGTTGTTAAAATTTTAAATGAAAATGGATATGAATTAATAAATGTAGAACAAGGCTATACTAATTGTTCTATAGCTGTTATAGATGATTCTAGTGTAATTACAACAGATAAGAAAATAGCAGAAAAATTAATAGCAAATAATATTAGTGTATTGCTTTTAGATTATGTTCCAGACATTAAACTTAAAGATGAGTATGGAAATTATAGTAATATGACTGGATTTATTGGTGGAGCTATAGCTAGAGTAGACAATAATATAGTAGTATTTGGAGATTTAGATAAAATAGATAAAGAGAATAAAATTAGAAATTATATAAAAACAAGAAATTTAAAATTAATAGATTTTAAAGGTCTTGATGTTATAGATTATGGCGGATTGGTAGAGGTGTAATAAAATGAGTGAATTATTAAATGGACTAAATGATAGACAAAAAGAAGCGGTTGAATATATGAATGGACCACTTTTGATACTTGCAGGAGCAGGTTCTGGAAAAACAAGAGTATTAACATATAAAATAGCGTATTTACTAGAAAAAGAAATTGTTAAACCGTGGCAAATACTTGCAATTACATTTACAAATAAAGCAGCAAAAGAAATGAAAGAAAGAGTAGAAGGATTAATAGGACAAGCAGCACAAGATATGTGGCTTGGAACATTTCACTCTGTGTGTGTAAGAATATTAAAAAGAGAAATTGAGTTATTAGGATATACAAGAGACTTTAATATCTTCGATGAAATAGATAAAGAAAAAGTTATTAAAGAAGTAATGAAAAAATTAAATATTGATGAAAAAGTATATCCAGTTGGATTACTAAAATCTGAAATAAGCAAAGCAAAAGAAGTAATGAAAGATGAGAATCAATATCAAAAAGATGTTATAGGAGATTTTAGAAAAGAAGAGATTGCTAAAGTATATAATATGTATCAAACTACACTTAGAAAGAATAATTCTATAGATTTTGATGATATTATTATGCTTACAGTAAAACTATTCTTAGAAAATCCAGATAGATTAATGTATTATCAAGAGAAGTTTAATTATATTCTTGTTGATGAGTATCAAGATACAAATAAAACACAATTTCTTCTTATTAGCTTACTTTCATCTGGAACTGGAAATATATGTGTTGTTGGTGATGAATCTCAAAGCATATATGGATTTAGAGGAGCAGATATAACTAATATATTAAATTTTGAAAAGGAATTTCCTAATGCTAAAATTGTTAAACTTGAAGAAAATTATAGAAGCACTCAAAATATATTAAATGCTGCTAATGAAGTTATAAAAAATAATTCTTCAAAAATTGAGAAAGTTTTGTGGACTCAAAATAAAGAAGGAGATAAAATTGATTATAAAACTTTAAATAATGAGTATGAAGAAGTTGAATATGTTGTAGATAAAATAGATGAAGTATGTAGAAAAGAAGAAAAGAAATATTCGGATTTTGCAGTATTATTTAGAACTAATGCACAAGCTCGTGTACTTGAAGAAGTATTTATGAAGTCAGGAACACCATATAAACTTATAGGTGGTATAAAGTTCTATGCAAGAAAAGAAATTAAAGATATTATTAGTTATTTAAAATTAATTAATAATAAAAATGATAATATTGCATTAAAAAGAATAATAAATGAACCTAAAAGAGGAATTGGAGATACAGCAGTAGATAAACTTGATATACTTGCAACTGAAAAAGGTGTATCAATATTTGAGTTAATTCAAGATAGTAATAATTTAACAGGAATCAGAAGTGCTGGTAATATAATATTATTTAGAGATATGATAAATGATATTATTAAAGAAAAAGATAATATAAAAGTATCAGAGCTTATTAAAAAAGTTTTAAAAGATTCTGGATATGAAGATATGTTAAATTCAGAAGGTACAAAAGAAACTGAAATTCGTTTTGATAACCTTATGGAATTTATTGGTGTTGCAATAGAGTTTGAAAATGAAAATGCTGAAAATTCTTTAGAAGATTTCTTAGAAAGTATAGCACTTGTTTCGGATGTAGATAATTTAGATGAATCTACAGAAGCAGTAACTTTAATGACTTTACATAGTGCAAAAGGTCTTGAATTTCCAGTTGTATTTTTAGTAGGAATGGAAGAAGGAATCTTTCCTGGATCAAAACGTTCAATAGAAGAACATGGAAAGAACTAGAGGAAGAAAGAAGACTTTGCTATGTTGGTATAACAAGAGCAAAAGAAAATTTATTTTTAACTAATACAAAGAAAAGAACATTATATGGTTCTACAACCTTTACTATGCCTTCAAGATTTATTGAAGAAATACCAGTTACATTATTAAGTGAAGAATCAATAGATAATAAAGAAAATAGAGGACAAAATACTCAAAGTTCATGGTTAGATAGTGAATATAAAAGAGTTGAAACATATTTGTCTAATAGAAATAGAGTAAGTGAAACTGTAGAAAGAAAAGTAAAACCAAATATTGGTGTAAGTGTAGATTCATTTTTAAAGAATCTAGCAGGAACACAAGTTACTCAAAAAACAAATACATCTGAATCTACTACAAAATATAAAGTAGGTATGGAAGTAAAACATAAAAAATTTGGTATTGGTATAATTGAAAATATAGAACCAGAAGGAGATGACTTCAAACTAGAAATAATGTTTGATGGCTCTGGATTTAAAAGACTAATGGCAAATTATACACCACTTGAAATTCTAAATGAAAATTAAGAACATAAAGGCAAACATACTTAAAGAGTATGTTTGTTTTTTTGTTGTTTTTATACTTAATATTATGTGAAATTTATCTTTTATTTTATTTGTAACAATAATGTTTTTTTTTTTTTTTGTTACTGTAACATTAAAGAAAAGAAGATGAAATCAATCTCCTGTTTATAATAAAATAATTTCCAATTTATTCCAATAAAATTTCTTTAGGTATATACTCGATTTAGTATTAGATAAATTGGAGGAATATATATGAAAAAATGTACATTGTTAAAAATAAATTTATTATTTTTAATGTTTTTAATTTTAGTGTTAAATAATGATAATGTTTATGGAGCAACTGTATCAAGCTTTGAAGAGCTTAGAGACCAGTTGACAAGTGCAGGAGATATAAATATATATTTGAATGCAGATATTCCAGTTAAAGATACAATTAATTGTTCTAATTCTGGTACAAAAACTATATATGGGCAAGGACATACAATATGGAATTATTTAGATGTGGGAGGAAATGTCAAACCAGGAGATGCATCAAATACATGTATTGATGTTCCAAACGGAGCAACAATTCATTTAAATAATGTATATTTCAATGGTAGATATGTAAGCGGTATGATAACTAATACAAATAGTTCCACAAATATAGTAGTAAGAGGTACATGTTATGTAGAAAATAATTGTGCTTTTGCTAATGGATGTCAAGGAATCCATGTTTATACTACTGGTAGATTATATTTTAAGTCAGGAGATGTATCTGTTAATAACGATTATGGAATAGGAAATTTGGGAACATTAAATATTGAAGGGGGAACAATTTCTGGTACTGCACAGGGAATTCATAATAACGGTGGAACTGTAAATATATCTGGTGGTAAAATAAAAAAGACTAGTTATAATAATATAGGTGTAATCAATTTTAATAATGGGACTATAAATATTACATCTGTTAATGCTAATATAACAGGTTGGGCTAGAGGAATTGATAATACACAAGGTACTTTAAATGTAACAGCTAATGCAAGTATTTATGATAATAGTGAAGAAGGAATATATAATAGTAGTACTGCTAATATTAAAGCTGGACTTATACATGATAATGATAGAAATGGAATACAAAATAATAGTGGAGCTACAGCAACAATTAGTGGAGGAACTATATATAATAATTTAAGAGGTATAAATAATTTAGGAACATTGGTAGTAAGTGGAGGAACTATAAGAAATAATACAGATTCACAATCAGGAGGCATATATCATAATGGTACATCTTGTACAATAACAGGTGGAACATTTGGTACAAATCCAATACAAAATGTATATTTAGCAGCAGATGACAAATATGTAACAACAAATACAAGTAAACCTACATTTAGGGTATATCCAAATACATATACGAGGGGAAGAAAAGTTGTACAAACATCAAGTACAAGCTATCCAACACAATTAATAGATAGCTATGTAACATTATATCCTAGCACAGGTTGGTATTTAAGAGCAGTAGGCTCTGAAATAGATTTATGGGATAAAGGTACAGTGACAGCAACATATAAAACATCAGGAGGAACTGAATTACAGGATTCAACAAGTTCAACAGGATGGGTTAATGATAGTTATACTACATCAGCACCTTCATCAATAGGATTATATGATTTAAAAACTACACCAAGTAATGCTACAGGAAAATATTCTTCAACAGCTATAACAGTAAATTATATATATGAACAAGCTAGGGGAAAAATAACTGTAAAATATATAAATAAATATACAAATAAAACAGTAAAAACACAAGTAACGTCAACTGGAACAATAGGAAAATCATATAGAGCAACAGCCCCATCAATTTCAGGATATGTATTAGATGGTACAACATCAAGTATAACAAAATCATATACTACAAATTCACAAACAATAACATTCTATTATGTAAAAGAATCAACAGTAACAACAAAATATGTAGATATATCACATTCAAATTCAGAAATAATACCAAATATTGTAAATACATTAAAACATGGAGATAGCTATACATCAGAAGAAAAAGAATTTGATGGATATACATTAGTAAAAAGTCCTACAAATAAAGAAGGAACAGTAGGAGAATCAAATATAACAGTAACTTATGAATATAGAAAGAATTCACCAGGAATAGAGGTTAAATATATAGATAAATACACAGGTGAAGAAATAGCAGATAAAGTGGAAGTAGATGGGCTTGTAGGAGAGACATATACTCCAGTGCCAAAAACAATAGAAAATTATCAAGTAGTAAAATCACCATCTGCAATAACATTTGGAGATGACAAAGTAACACTAACATATGAATATGCGTTAGTATCAAAATTAACAGTAAGTTATATAGATTTAACAAATTCAAATAATAAATTAACAAATGATGATGTAATAAAACTAAAACAAGGAGATACATATACAACTGCACCAAAAACAATAGATGGATACACATTAGTAGAAGAACCAGAAGATAGAGCAGTAACAATGGGAAGAGAAGATATAGAAGTAGTATATGGATATAAAAAGAATTCACCAGGGGTAGAAGTAAAATATATAGATAAATATGAAGGAACAGAAATAGCAACGAAAGTAATAAAAACTGGTGTAATTGGAGAAGAATTTACATCAGAAGTAAAAACAATTGATGGATATATAATAGAAACAAAACCAGAAAACGAAACAGTAATAATGAGTGAAGAAAAAATAACATTAATATATGAATATGTAAAAGGGTCAACTTTAACAGTACAATATATAGATTTAACATATTCAAATGCTAAATTAACAGATGATATAGTTGTAGATTTAAAGCAAAATGAAACATATGAAACAGAAGCAAAAGCTTTTGAAAATTACACATTAGTAGAACAACCAGATAATCCAGTAATAACAGCAGGAAGAGAAAATATAACAATAACATATGGATATAAGAAAAATTCACCAGGAGTAGAAGTTAAATATGTAGATAAATATACTAGAGAAGAAATATATGAAACTATAATAAAAACAGGAGTAGTAGGAGAAGAATTTGAAGTAGAAGAAAAAGAAAAAGAAGGATATGAAATAGTATCAAAACCAGAAGATAAAAAAGTAATAATGACAGAAGAAAAAATAACAATAACGTATGAATATGCATTAGTATCAAATTTAACAGTAAGCTATATAGATTTAACACATGATAATGTAAAATTAACAGATGATGATGTAATAAAACTAAAACAAGGAGATACATATACAACTGCACCAAAAACAATAGATGGATATACATTAGTAGAAGAACCAGAAGATAGAACAGTAACAATGGGAAGAGAAGATATAGAAGTAGTATATGGATATAAAAAGAATTCACCAGGAGTAGAAGTAAAATATATAGACAAATATGAAGGAACAGAAATAGCGACAAAAGTAACAAAAACAGGAGTAGTAGGAGAGGAATTTACAGCAGAAGAAAAAACAATAGAAGGATATATAATAGAAACAAAACCAGAAAATGAAACAGTAATAATGGGAGAAGATAAAATTACATTGGTATATGAATACGTAAAAGGATCAACTTTAACAGTACAATATATAGATTTAACATATTCAAATGCTAAATTAACAGATGATGTGGTAGTAAAATTAAAACAAAACGAAACATATGAAACAGAAGCAAAAGCTTTTGAAAATTACACATTAGTAGAGCAACCAGATAATCCAACAGTAACAATGCAAAGAAGTAATATAACAATAACATATGGATATAAGAAAAATTCACCAGGAGTAGAAGTAAAATATATAGATAAATATACAGGTGAAGAAATAGCAGAAAAAGTAGTAAAAACAGGATTAGTAGGAGATAGCTTTACAGCAAGTAGTTTAGATATAGAAAAATATGAATTAGTAAAAAGACCAGAAAATGAAACAATAACATTTGGAGAAGAAAAAATAACACTAACATATGAATATGCATTAGTATCAAAATTAACAGTAAGTTATATAGATTTAACACATGACAATGCAAAGTTAGCAGAAGATATAGTAGTAAATCTAAAACAAGGAGATACATATACAACAGAGCAAAAAACATTTAATGGATATACATTAGTAGAAGAGCCAGAATATAAAGTTGTAACAATGGAAAGAGAAGATGTAAATATAATTTATGCATATAAGAAAAATTCACCAGGAGTAGAAGTAAGATATATAGATAAATATACAGGAGCGGAATTAGCAGAAAAAGTAGTAAAAACAGGACTTGTAGGAGATGTATTTACAGCAGAAGAGAAACAAATAGAAGGTTATGGAATAGTAACAAGACCAGAAAATGAAACAATAACATTTGGGGAAGAAAAAATAATATTAATATATGAGTATGCAGATGAATTTAACTTAATAATAAAATATAAAGACATAGTAAATAATGAATATATAACAGAAGATGATGTGATAGTATATAAACAAGGAGACTCATATAAAGCAGAACCAAAGGAAATAGATGGATATAGATTAGTATCATATCCAGAAAATCAAGAAGGAATATTTAATGGTAGTGATATAGAAGTTGAATTTGGATATAAAAAAATCTCAGGAGGAGTTGAAATAAAATTTATAGATCAAGTAACAGGAGAAGAAATATCAGAACCAATAATAAAAGAGGGTCTAGAAGAAGATAACTATATAACAACTCCAAAAAATATAGAAGGATACGAGTTAGTAAAGACACCAGAAAATCCAAAAGGGGAAATGACAGTAGAAAAAATAACAGTAATATATGAATATAGAAAGATATCATATGTAACAGTAAACTATATAGATGAGAATAATGGAAGAATATTATATGGACAAAGTAATACTAAGTATTTAGAAGGAGATGAATATATAACAAATCAAGAACAAGTAAGTGGATATACATTTACAAGAGTAGAAGGAAATGCAAAAGGAATAGTAGGAAATAAAGATATAGAAGTAACATATTATTATAAGAAAAATACATTTGTAACAATAAAATATATAGATATGGTAACAAATGATGTGTTACAAGAAGAAGTAATAAATGGATTAGAAAACGATGAATATGAGACAAAAGATAAAGAAATACAAGGTTATGCATTTATAGAAGTAGATGGAATACCAAATGGAAAAATGCCAAGTGAACCAAGAGAAGTAATATATAAATACAAGAAACAATCAAATTTAATAACAGAACATATAGATGCAAATACAGGTGAAAAAATAACAGAAGATGTAATAAAGACATATAAACAAGGAGATACATACGAAGCATTAGCTCAAAATATAGAAGGATATGTGGTAGTAGAAGAACCAGACCAAAAAACAGGAATAGTAGAAAGAGAAGATATAAAAAAGACATTTAAATATAAAAAGATATCAGGTGGATTAGTAGTAAAATATGTAGACAAGATAACAGAAGAATTACTAGACTATAAAGAATATGAAGGAAATGAAAAAGATAATATAACATTGGAAGAAAAAACATTCTTAGGATATGTATTAGAAGAAAGACCAAATATTACAAATGTAATACTTGGAGTAGAACCACAAGAAGTAATATATTATTATAGAAAAGCAGTGGATATAATAGTAAAAGGAATAGATCAAAACACAGGAGAAGAAATATATAATACAAAAGTAAGTGGAATAGAAGGAGACATATATACAACAACACCAAGAAGTATACAAGGATATGAATTAGTAAAAATACCAGAAAATACAACAGGAATATTTGATAGAGAAAATAAAACAGTAATATATGAATATAGAAAAATAGCAGGAGAAGTAAACGTAAGATATATAAATAAAGAAACAGGAGAAGAATTTGGTAGTTACAAAATAACAGGAAAAATAGGAGATAACTATAAAGCAGAAAGAAAAGAAATAGAAAAATATGAAATAGTAGAAGTAGAAGGAAATGAGATAGGAATACTAGGAGAGGAAACAAAAGAAGTAGTATATTATTATGAAAGAAAAATAGGAAAAGTAAAAGTAATATATGAAGATGAAGAAGGAAATGAAATATTAAAAGAGGAAATAAAAGGAAAAGTAGATGATGAATATAAAGTAGAAATAAAAGAAGTAGAAGGATATAAAATAATAGAAATACCAGAAAATACAGAAGGAAAATATGAGGAAGAGGAAATAGAAATAAGAATAAAACTAGAGAAAGACTCAGAAGTAAAACCAATAGAGGAAGATAAAATAATAGTAAAATTTATAGATAAAGAAGGAAATGTAATAAAAGAAGAATATTTAGAGAATGGAGAAGAAGGAAAAAGTTTTTATTATAAATTACCAGAGATAGAAGGATACAAGATAGTAGGAGAAAAAGTAATAAAAGCAAAATTTATAAAAGGAGAATTAGTATTTGAGGCAGTATATGAGAAAATTCTTGAAGAAATACCTAATACTGGAGATATGAATTTAATAATATTGCTAATAATAAATGTATTTTGTTCAATATTTATTATTAAATTTAAAAAATTAAATATGTATAATTAAAAATTATTGATACGACACTAAAAATATTACAATTATGTAATGTTTAAAGTGTCGTATTTGTTATTAAACAAATAAAATATATTCTTGATAATTTTTATTCTTTTGATGTAAAATAATAAAGAAGAAAAAATGGAGGTTTAAAATATTGAAGAAAACAAATATTTTAAAATTGGCATTTGTTTTATTTTCATTTATTTTTATAATAAATACTAAAGATGTTTATGGTGTAGTTGGAAAAGAAGTATGGAATTTTGCAGATTTAAAAGAAGGATTAACATCTGCAGGAGATTATGACTTACATGTAAAAGCAGATATACCAGTTACTGAAACAATTTATTGTTCAAGTTCAGGTAGAAAAATTATTTATGGATTTGGTCATACAATATGGAATTATTTGGATAGTGCTGGAAATGTAAAACCAGGTGATGTTTCAAATACTTGTATTGAAATTCCACAAGGTGTAACAGTATATCTAAATAATGTTAATTTTAATGGTAGATATGCAAGTAATATGATATATAATACAAATGGTTCAACAAATGTAATAGTAAGAGGAATATGTTATATTCAAAATAATTGTAATTTTGTAAATGGGAATCAAGGAGTTCATGTTTACACTACTGGTACATGTCATTTTGAATCAGGAAATTCAACTAATGAAGGTAATATACTGGGTATAGGAAATTTAGGTACTGTAAATATTAAAGGCGGAACAATTTCTGGTACATCTGAAGGAATTCACAATAATGGTGGAACAGTAAATATTACAGCGGGAACAATAAAAGGAAAGAATAAAACTAAGACAGGAATAAATAATTTTAACAATGGAACAATAAATATCACAGGAAGTGGTGTAAAGATTACTGACTGGGCAGATGGAATAAATAACCAAGGTACATTAAAAATTAGTAATGGTAGTATTTATGGCAATCAAAATGGAATAGTTAACGGAAAAAACGCAACAATTAGTGGAGGAAATATATATACTAATACAATAGGTATAAAAAATACAGGTTCATTAATTGTAACTAATGGTACAATAAGAGATAATACGGCAACAAATGGTTCTGCGATTTATCAAAATGGTACATGTACAATAACAGGAGGAACATTTCCAAGTGATCAAAATGTTTATCTAGCTGCAAATGATAAATTTGTATCAACAAATGCGTCTCATCCTACATTTACAATAAAGCCAAATACGTATACAAGAGGTAGAGTACTTGTCAAAACAAATAGTGAAAGTTATGCAATAAATGAATTAAGTTATTTAACTTTAGTTCCTAGTGGAAAGTGGCAGACAAGAGCAATAACATCAAATATTGTTATTTGGGATAAGGCTAATGTTACAGTAAAATATGTTGATGATAAAGGAAATGAGATAGCAGAATCTGATACAATTAATAATTGGGTAGATGAAAGTTATACAACAACTCCTAAAACAATAAGTGGCTATGGATTGTATATAACACCAGAAAATGCAAATGGAAAAATAGGAAGTACAGATACTGAGGTTATCTATGTATATAAGAGATTATCTCAAGGTGTAGATATAAAGTATATTGATGGGGATACAGGAAAAGAAATTTTACCAACAGAACATATAGACGGATTTGAAAATGATACATATACAACTAAGGCAAAGATAATAGATGGATATGAACTTGTAAGTGTACCAGAAAATTCAGAAGGTGAAATGTCAGTAGAAAAAATAGAAGTTATCTATATTTATAGTTCTATTAATGGAAAAATAACAATAACTAAAGTAGATAAGAATGACAATACAAAATTTTTAAGTGGGGCAACATTTAAACTTGAAAAATTAGATAATTCTGGAAATATAGATACTACATTTGATGTAATAGAAAAAATTACTGACCAAAATGGAAAAATAGAATTTAATGAATTAAAAATTGGAAAGTATAGAATAACAGAAACAGTTGCACCAGTAGGATATGAGCTAGCAAATGATTCGATTGAAGTAGATATTACTACAAGTGAACACGAGATAAACATAATATCAACAGATAGATTAAAATTAGAATTACCAGAAACAGGAGGAAAAGGTATATTTTTATACATTATAGTTGGATTAAGCTTAATTTTAAGTGCAATACTAATAAAAAAATGGCATTAATATTAATGTCATTTTTTCTTTTATATTCTTCCTATAATGTTTTAATATAATAATTAGAGAGTTCATTTTTCCTTTCTAATTATTAAATATGAAAAAAGATGTTCAAAAATAGAACATCTTAAAAGATTATTTTATTTTCACTTGTATTTTTTATTTTCGATATAATCTCATTAATTTTTTGAGTATCACATTCATCTTTTGATTCATAAATACAAGCATATTCTTTTGCTTTATTTAAATATTCAATATTTCCTTCTTCAATGTATTTTGTATAATATATTAAAATCAAGTCTTCATATGCTTTATTTATATTATGATGTATACATTCTTCAAGTAATAAAATACTTTTATCTATATCTTTTGCAATTCCAATTTCTGCAATTCCATTTTCATAAAAATAATGAGCTAAGTTATACTTAGACCAAAAGCAAACTGAATAAATAGTAGCATCTGTTGCTCTATTATAATATTCAAATGCTTTTTTTATATTCTTTTTAGTACCAATTCCTTGTCTATACATTTGTCCTAATTTATTTGATGCCCAACTTTCTCCTTGAGCTGCAGAAGATTTAAATAATTCAAGAGCTTTTTTATAGTTTCCCTCTTCTTCATACATTATTCCTAAATTATTTATGGCATAAACATAATTTTTGTTTGCAGCAAATTCAAATAGCTTTTTAGCCTTTTTTAAGTCTTTATGGATAAATGGTACGTTTCCTTCTTTAAAAACAGTTCCTAGGCTGTTTACAGCTGCTATACAATTAACTTTTCTTGCTTTGTTAAAATATCTAAAAGCCTTTTTCATATCTTCTCTAGATTTTGTTCCAACAAAACCATTGTAGTATAAATGTCCTAAAGCCCATATTGCATTAGGATGTTTTTTTTGTGCTGCTGTTTTATAAAATTCATAGCTTTCTTGATATCTTGGATACCCAGCCACTTGACCATAAAGTTCAAGAGAACCCATTTCAAAACATGCGTATGGATTACCTTTTTTTGCAAGTTCATGTATTCCTCTAATAGACCAAAGTCCACCTTTAAGTTGAACTGTTACAAAATCTATTGCATCATCTGAAGAAACTTCAGATGAATATAAAAAATCATCTAGTGTATCCATAAATTTGTCTTCAATATATACAGGTTGTTTTTTATCTAATATTACAAAAAATAATACTTCAACAAAAAACTTATATAAATTTTTCGCATCTAATAATCTTTTTAGTAATGATGAGAATTCTTTTGTAACTTCTAAATCATTTTTAGAAATATTATATAGTCTTAAACATACTTTATTAAATTTAACATTATTATTAATTACATCAATTGATTGGTTAAAATAGTCTTTAGTAATAAAAACATTTTTATTATCTATAGTTGCAATAATATTTAGTATTATATCTTTAAAAATTGATTCATCTTTTGTATATTTTTGTTTCCAATTTACATATATGCTTTTATATTTTGAATTTATTGCTCTTACACCAGTACAATAGTTGTTTACGGTTGTATCTGAAATTGCGTCAATATCAAAAAGAATACAAAATATTTCTGATTGTATTGTGAAGTTTTTATTATTGGTTTCTTCTTTTAATATTCTAAATAGATTACCTAAAGATAGATGTCTATTGTTATTATTTAATTTAACATAGTTCTTTTTATTCATCTTTTCTCCTTTGTGAATTTTGTGTGGATTTAATTTTTTTAATGTAGTTTAATATGTGTTGCAAAATTAAATCCTTTTGCGTATAATAGTTATATAAAACAATAATATTATAGCATAATATAAGTAAAAAATCAAAAAAGATAATAAAAATATTACTTGTTAAAACTAATTAATATTTTTGTGAAAAAAGTGAGGATTTTTATATGAAAGCCAAATTATATGTAAATAAAGAAAGATTAAAATCTAATATAGATTATATAAAAGAAAAAATTGGAAATAATAAAAAAATTATTTCTATGGTAAAAGCTAATGGTTATGGTGCTGGTGATGTACTTCTTGCACAAGAACTTCAAAAAATAGGAATAGAAGATTTTGGTGTAGCATGTATAGATGAGGCAATAAGACTTAGAAAAAATAGTATTTTAGGAATGATACTTGTTACAAGTGTACTACTTGGTGATGAAACCAAAAAAGCAATAGAAAATGATATTTGTATTTCAGTATCAGATATGGAAAACATGATGTATATAGATAAGGTTGCAAAAAGTAAAAATAAGATAGCAAAAATACATATAAAAATAGATACAGGGATGACTAGACTTGGATTTAGTAAAGATAATATAATAATTAATTTTAATAAAATATTAAAATTAGAAAATATAAAAGTAGAAGGGATATATACACATTTATCTTGTGCAGATTCAGATGAGGAATATACAGATAATCAGATAAGTGAGTTTAAATTTGTTGTAGATGAACTTACTAAGATATACAAATTCAATTATATACATATTTTAAATTCTGATGGGGTAGAATACCATTCACATAAAGTAGATTTTGATACTCATGTTAGAGTTGGAATAATAATGCATGGGTATTGTGGAAATACTAAACCAATATTAAAATTAACAGCTCCAGTAATACATGTAACAAATATAGATAAATATACTAAGGTTGGTTATGGTGGAACAGCTATAGTAAAACCTAATACAAAGGTTGCGGTAATTAAAATTGGATATGCAGATGGGATTAGTAGAAGTTTATCAAATAAAATTAATGTAGAAATTAACGGAGTTAAATGCCATCAAATTGGTAATATATGTATGGATTTAATGATGATAGATGTAACCAGTCTAAACAATATAAAAGAAGGTGATGAAGCTATAATATGGGATTATGAAAATGATTTAAAAGAAATAGCTAAATTATCTAATAAAATAACATATGAAGTTATATCAAATTTAGGTTGTAGAATTGAAAGAATTATAGAGTAGGTGAAATAATGCAAATAGAAATTAATAATTTAAAAGTAAATTATATAGAAAAAGGACCAGAAACTAAAACAAGTGTATTATTACTTCATGGATGGGGAGCAAGTATTGCTGCATTCAATCCAGTAATTGAAAATTTATCTAAAACTTTTAAAGTATATGCAATAGATTTTCCTGGATTTGGTCAAAGTGAAAATCCAGATGTGTCTTTTCATGTAGAGGATTATTCAAAACTTGTACTTGAGTTTATTAATCAAAAAAAATTAGAAAAAGTAGTGCTTGTAGGACACTCATTTGGTGGAAGAGTAATAATAAAATTAGTTGGAAAACTTGGATTTAAACCAGAAAAAGTAATATTAGTAGATAGTGCAGGTATAAAACCAAAAAAATCGTTTAAAAGAAAAGTAAAAGAAACTATTTTTAAATGTATAAAAAATATAGCAAATATTATTTTTGGAAAAGAAAAAGCTAAAAAGATAATAGATAAATATAAAAATAAATTGGGTTCAGAAGATTATAAAAATGCAGATGAAACAATGAAGGAAGTATTTAAAAATGTTATTAATGAAGATTTAACAGAATATTTACCAAATATAAAAACTTCTACACTTTTAATTTGGGGAGATAGAGATTTAGATACTCCAATAAGTGATGCAAAAAAAATGGAAGAACTAATTCCAGATGCAGGGCTTGTAACAATATCTGGTGCTGGGCATTTTAGTTATTTAGATAATATAGGCTACTTTTTAACAGTAGTAAATAAATTTTTGGAAGGATGTGATTAGATGACAGCAGTGACAATAACTTTAACATATATAATATCGCTATTTTTAATTGTGGTTAATGTGAATAAATTTATGCATATTTTTCAACAATCATTTTATGAGATAGATGAATTTATTCCAGCTATAAAAACAACAAAAGCTGCTAAAATTAGTGTTTTTGAAATTATATTATTAATACTTGGAATTATATCTTTTTTCTATTCATATACACTATTTATATATGCAGCTATGTGTATATTTACAGCATATAAAACAATAAATAATAGACCAGTGGCAAAAAAGAAATTTGTTTATACAAACAGAGTTAAAATAACATATGCTTTAATTGGTATTTTACTTATTTTAAGTATTGTAGGAGTATATTTTTTAAGTGAACAAAAATATATATCTATACTTTTTATAGTATTATCGTTATATAAATTAGTCTCAATAGCAGTAATGTTACTTGGAAATTTTGTAGCTCAACCAGTATTAAAGTTAATTAATTTAAGATACATTAAAGAGGCTAAAAAAATAATGGCTTCAAATAAAAAAATGAAAGTAATTGGTATTACTGGAAGTTATGGTAAAACCTCTACAAAAAATATCGTAGCAGCACTACTTGAAGAAAAATATATTACTGTTATGACTCCAAAAAGCTTTAATACAACCCTTGGTGTGGTTAGAACTATACGTGAACAAATAAAACCTTATACAGAAGTTTTTGTTTGTGAAATGGGAGCAGCAAGACTTGGAGAAATAGAAGAAATTTGTAAAATAGCTACACCAGATATATCTGTAATAACGTCAATAGGTCCACAGCACTTAACGAGTTTTAAATCTATGGATAATATTATAAAAGGAAAATTTGAAATTATTACAAATGCAAAACAAAATAAAAAGGCTATTTTAAATGTAGATAATGAGTATATAAGAAAAGGTATAGAACTATATGCAAAAGATACAGAAGTTATTAATTATAGTTTGAATGATAGTAAGTGTAGATATACAGTTGAAAATATAAAAATGTCAGATAAAGGAAGTATTTTTGACGTAGTAGATAAAGATAATAGAATAACAGTTGAAACTAAGTTACTAGGTAAACACAATATATATAATATTGTATGTGCAATAGCAATTGCAAAAGAACTTGGAATGACTAATGAAGAAATAAAAAGAGGAATAAAGAAAATAAAACCAGTTGAGCATAGATTAGAACTTAAAACTATGGGTGGAATACTTGCACTAGATGATGCGTTTAATTCTAATCCTGAAGGCTCAAAAGCTGCAATTGAGACTTTATGTATGTTTAAAGATAAATATAAAGTTTTAGTTACTCCTGGAATGATAGAGTTAGGAGAAAAAACAGATGAACTAAATGAAAAATTTGGTGAATATGCTTCATCTTTAGATTATGTAATATTAGTTGGAAAAGTAACAACAGAATACATTAAAAAGGGAATGGATAATAAAGAATTTAAAAATTATATTATAGTTAACGATTTATACGAAGCATTTCAAAAGTTACAAGAGATTCAAATAAGTCATGAAAATTTACTTGCACTTTTTGAAAATGATTTACCAGATAGTTATATTAAATAGAGAAAGGAAGTATTATTATGAAAACAGTAGTTGGAGTATTTTTTGGAGGAAAGAGTGTTGAACATGAAGTATCAATAATTTCTGCTATGCAAGTTATTGAAAACTTAGATAGTGAAATGTATGAGGTTGTACCTGTATATATTTCAAAAGATAATAGATTTTATACATCAGAATTATTAACCAAAATTGAAGAATTTAAAGATTTAGAAGAAACTAAAAGAATGTCAAATGAAGTATATTTTACTCAGGAAGATTCAAAATTAGTATTAAATGCTAAAAAAGGAATATTTAAAAAAGTTCTCGCTAAAATAGATATTGCTTTTCCAGTTGTACATGGACTTAATGTTGAAGATGGAACCTTAGAAGGATTACTTGAAATGTATAATATTCCATATGTTGGATGTGATGTATGTGCATCTGCAGTTGGAATGAATAAAATAATATTTAAAAAAGTATTAGAGTCATCTAAATTACCAGTAGTTGAATATGAGACTTTAAATGTAGAAGAATTTAATGTAGATGCAGATAAAGCATATGAGAAAATAACAAGAACATTATCTTTACCAATAATTGTAAAACCTGCAAATTTAGGTTCAAGTGTTGGAATAGAAGTAATAAAAGAAAAAAATGAATTTAAAGAGAAAATGCAAAATGTATTTGCTTTTTGTGACAGTGTACTTATCGAAAGATGTGTTACAAATCTAAGAGAAATTAACTGTTCTGTATTAGGAAATTTTGTAGAACAAGAAGTATCAGTTCTTGAAGAACCAATAAAAAATGATGAGATTTTAAGTTATAAAGATAAATATATGGGAAATGGTGCAAAAAGTGGAAAACTTGGAGCAAAATCTCCAAAACTTAGTGGAGCAAAAGGTTCAGGAATGGCATCATTATCTAGAAAGATCCCTGCAGACTTAACAAAATCACAAGAAGATGAAATATATGCTTTAGCAAAAGAAACATTTAAAACTTTAAATTGTGAAGGAATATCTAGAATAGACTTCATTATAGATGGAGATAGTAATAAAATATATGTAAATGAAATTAATACAATACCTGGGTCTTTATCTTTTTATCTATGGCAACCAAAAGGAATTAGTTTTCCTGAGTTACTGGATAGAGCTATTAGATATGCAATAAAAAGAAAAGAAAGAAGAGATAAAATAACATATTCTACAGATGTTAATATCTTAAATATGACAGGAAAGAAATAATAAATAAAACAAATATTTATATTACTTTAAAATGAATAATTTAGTAATAAATAGTTAAAAATAATATTAGGTGGGCAAATATATTTGCCCACTTTATATATTAATATAATAAATTAAAAAACATCCTTCACAAAAAATTATTTTTATTGTATAATGAAAATAGTAATTGAGGTACAATTTATGAAAGAAAGAATTTTAGTTATAATAAAATGCTTAGTAATGTTAGTGATAGTATTAATATTATTTATTGGAGCTAATGAAATAAATGAAAAAAGTAATACTTTAAATAATGCAAGTTTAATTATATATGGTGATACAATATCAAATAAATATAAACCATATGTTGAAAATGATAAAATATATTTATCAACAAGCACTATTGGTGAATTTATTGATGATGAGATTTTTTATGATAATAATACAAAAAAAGTAATAATTACTACAGAAGATGCTGTATATAAATTTAAATTAGATAATAACATTGCAACAAAAAATTTAAAAGACTACGATGCAAAATCTTGTTGTAAAATTATAGAAGATAAAGTATATATAGACATGGAAATGGTTAAAAATATTTATAATATAAAATGTCAATATGATATTGAAACACAAACTATTTCTATAGATAAACTAGATACAAGTGATTTACATTTAAACTATAATAATGTAAATTTATATAGTGATTTAAGTACAAAATCAGATGTGATAGAAATTTTAGATACAGATGATACAGTAACTGTATATACAGAAAGCCTAAAACATAATAGATGGTATAAAGTAAAAAGTGATAGTGGAAAAATAGGTTATATAGAAAAAAGTGCTATAATAATTAATTCAGAAAATAAAGAAGAAGATAATCAAAACGAAGAGGAAAATAAAGAAAAATTAATAATGTTTTGGCAATATGGTAGTAGTTTAGAAACTTTAGGTGAAAAAATAGAAGGTGTAAATGTTGTAATGCCAACATGGTATGCAATATCAGATAGTGATGGTAGTGTAGAAATTAATTACAACAAGGAATACTATAATAAAGCAAAACAAAATGGATATGAAATTTGGCCAATTATTACTAATGGACTAGATAATACCCAAATGGATAAAAAACAAGTTACATCAGATATAATGAATGATGAAGCTAAAAGAGAAAATTTAATTAGAAATATAGTAAGTATAATTGATACAAATGATTTAGATGGTATTAATATAGACTTTGAAGGAATGATAGAAGAAGATAAATATATGTATACTCAATTTTTAAGAGAACTATATCCAGTAGTTAAAGAGACAGGAGCAAAACTTTCTGTAGATATTTATTTTACAAATTATATAGATAGACAAGGTGTTGGTAAAGCTTGTGACTATGTAATGCTAATGGGATATGATCAAAGAGGAAATTGGTCTAAAGAACCAGGATCTATATCAGAGGTTAATTGGGTTGAAAAAAATGTTAATTCTTTAATTAATGATTCTAATATTCCATCATCTAAAATTATTCTTGGAGTGCCTTTTTATACAAGACTATGGAAAGTGGAAAGTGATGGAACATTTACTACAAATGTATATAGTATGAAAAATTCACAAGAATTTTTAGAAAAATATAATTTAACTCCAACAATGGATAATATTTCAGGTCAAAATTATATTGCTGTGAATGTTGGAGATTTGACATACAAATTATGGATAGAGGATAAAGAATCGATTTCAAAAAGAGCAGATACTGTTATAAATTATAACTTAGCAGGAATCACTGCTTGGCAAAAAGGCTTTGAAACAGAAGATATATGGGAGTTATTAAGAGAAAAACTTAAATAAAACTAATATAAAGAATAGTCATTTAAAAGACTATTCTTTTTTTAGCAAATACGAACAGTAATCACTTTTTTTACATAAAATTTAACATAAAACATTCACAAATGAGCTAAAATATAGTATAATATAACTTATGGAAATAGTGGGAGATGAAGTAATGTTAATAAATGCAGAAGAGATAAATAGTATCTTATCCGAAGCTGGTACAGATATAACTAATAGAGGTAAAAAGTATTTTGAACAAAATAGGGTTAAAGTAGCAGATTTTAATTTTATTTCTGAAAATAATTATGTTGCAAAGGCATATGTTGAAGGAACATATATATATGAAACTGAAATTAGAAAAACTAATGGTGTATTATCATATAAATGTGAATGTCCAACATATACGAAAAAAGATGTGATATGTAAACATGTTGTAGCTATGATTTTTGATATGTACATCAATGAATCAACATATATAAATTACGTTAAAAATAGTGAGTCAGCAGATATTGATGATGATGTTATAGAAAATAAATCATATAAAGATAAAATTAATGAGCAAAGAGAAAACAATGGGCTTATGGCATATTATGAAAATCTTGAATTAAGTAGAAATATAGATAAAGAAAGCGTTAATATTGAAACACTATTATATCTTACTAATGATATGGAAAAAGAACTAGAAGTATCTTTTAAGATTGGTAAAGATAGAATGTATATTTTACGTGATTTATTTAAGTTTAGTGAAGATATGCAAAAAGGTGCTGTTAATAAGTATGGTAAAGAATTAGAATTTAAACATTCTATAGAATCATTTACTAAAGAATCTCAAGCATTAGCTAAACTTATTGTCTCAAAAGCATTAGAGTATAATGAGTTTTCTAAACTTGGAACTTATCATTTTACTGTAAGTAAAAGATATAAGACAAACTTTAAACTAAAATATTCTTTACTTGATGAAATTTTTGAACTATTAAAAGATAAAAAAATTTCAATTGATGGATATGATTATGAAAAGGCATATGGTATGATTACACTAGAAGAGGGAGACCCTTCTTTTGACATCGAAATTGTAGATATGAAAGAGAATGGATTATGTGTTATTTCCAATAGTGAAAAATATTATGTATTTGATGGTCAAGAATATTCATATATATTATATAAAGATAAATTACATAGATGCAGCAACGAATTTAAAACTAAAGTATTACCACTAATTGAAAAATTATCTAAAGACCCTGAAGGAAAAATTACCATTTCTCAAGGAAGTGCAACTAGTTTTTGTGAATATGTTATTCCATCGTTAAAAGATAGTACAAATCTTGAAGTAGAAGAAGGAATTTTAGAAAAATATAAGGCAGAAAAACTTGGAACGAAAATTTTCCTAGATATAGACACAAAAGGAAATATTGTAGCAGAAGTTAAATTTTGTTATGGAGATGTGGAATTTAATCCTTTTGATAAAGATTTAAAAGTAACTTGTAATAGAAATATAATTGAAGAGGCGAGGGCTAAAGAATTATTTAAAATGTATAATTTTGTAATAAACTTTAAAAAGCATATAATTTATCTTTCTAAAGAAGAAGATATTTATAGTTTCCTAACAGAAGGAATAGATAAATTTATGGAAAAATTTGAGGTATTAATTACAGATAAATTAAAAAATAAACAAATAATAACTCAAAAGACTTTCAATATGGGAGTAAGAATAGAAAATAATTTCTTAGATATAGATTTTAATGAATTAGGTCTTGATGAATCAGAACTTAAAGATATATTTAAAAGATATAAATTAAGAAAGAAATACTATAGATTAAAGGATGGCAGCTTTATTAACATTGATACAGATGGAATAGGAACATTAGTTAATCTTGCAAAAACTTTAAATATAACAGAAAAAGATATTGTAAGTGGTAATGTTGAAATACCAAGATATAGAGCTTTATATATAGATAATTTAGCTAAAAACAGTGGTTCTAATATTACAATTAATTTAGATAATGATTTTAGAGAAATTGTCAAAAATATAAAAGATATTGATGATGTTAAATTTAAAGAACCAGAAGCATTAAAAGGAGTTTTAAGAAGTTATCAAAAAACAGGATTTAGTTGGTTAAAAACTCTTGAAAAATATGGATTTGGTGGAATACTTGCAGATGATATGGGACTTGGAAAAACAGTTCAAATTATTGCATTATTGTTAGATGAAAAGAATAATACAGGAAAAACATCTATAGTTGTATGTCCAAGTTCATTATATATAAATTGGGAAAAGGAAATTAATAGATTTTCAAGTAATATGAAAACCTTAATTATTTCTGGTAATGCAGAGCAAAGAGAAAACTTAATTAAAACTATATCAGATTATGATGTTGTTATAACTTCATATGACTTATTAAAAAGAGATATAGAACAATATAAAGATATTAACTTTAAATATGTAATAGCAGATGAGGCTCAATATATTAAAAATAATAATACTAAAAATGCAAAAGCACTTAAGGAATTAAAGAGTGAAGTTAGATTTGCACTAACTGGTACACCAATAGAAAATTCTCTTGCAGAATTATGGTCTATTTTTGATTTTATTATGCCTGGCTATCTTTATTCATACAAAAAATTTAAAGATGAATTTGAAACTATAATAATAAAAGAAAATGACAATGCAACAATGGAAAAACTTCAAAGACTTGTTGCTCCATTTATACTAAGACGTATTAAGAAAGAAGTATTAAAAGAACTTCCAGATAAAACAGAACAAATAATGTATAGTAAAATGGATGAAGAACAACAAAAACTATACAATTCATATTTAGCTTTAGCAAAAGTTAAGATGAAACAAGAAATTGAATCGTATGGATTTGAGAAAAGTAAATTCAAAATATTATCTTTAATTACAAGACTTAGACAAATTTGTTGTCATCCACAATTATTCTTGGAAGATTATAATGGAGAAAGTGCAAAATTAAATCAATGTTTAGAAATAATTGAAGGAGCAATTGCTGCAAAACATAAGATATTGTTATTCTCAGGTTTTACATCTATGTTTGACATTTTAACAAAAGAACTAGAAAAAAGAGGAATAGAATATTCAATGCTTACAGGTCAAACTAAAGTTGATACAAGAATTGAAATGGTTGATGAGTTCAACAAAGATGATAATATAAAAGTTTTCTTAATTTCACTTAAAGCTGGTGGAACAGGACTAAACTTAACAGGAGCAGATATGGTTATACATTTTGACCCTTGGTGGAATTTATCTGCACAAAATCAAGCAACAGATAGAGCATATAGAATTGGTCAAAGAAATAACGTTCAAGTATTTAAACTAATAAGTGAAAATAGTATAGAAGAAAAAATTCAAAAACTACAAGAAAGAAAGCAAGATTTAACTGATTCAGTAATAAAATCTGGGGAAACATTTATATCTCAAATGTCTAAAGATGAATTACTTGGATTATTTGAGTAGATGTATAAGAGCGTTTGGAAAGAATTATTGACAATATATAAATAAAATGATATAATAAGAATACAATAAAGATTACATTAATGTAACTTTATTATACCATGGAATAATATGTTTATACATATTAATTCCTCCTTTCTGCAGAAGGAATTAAAGTAGACAAAAACTACCAGAAGATAGCGGGAACTATCTTCTCTTTTTTTTGTATAAAAGATATTTTAAAAGCATAAAATAAAAAGAGACACAAGCGGGAACTTGTGTCTGAGAAGTTTACTTATGATTGCGAATAACTTCAATAAACTTGCAACAAGCATAAATTAAAGCTGTTAAAGCAGTCATAATCTCAATTAAAGTAGACATATATAACTACCCTCCTTTCTTTAATAGTTCAAATCTAAAAAAGATTGGAGCTAAAAGTATTATAGCATTATTTATATGTAGTGTAAATAAACATTACACAAAAAGTACACAAATAAAAGAAGTGATAATTTAAAAAGATTATTACTTCTCTTTTTTTGCTAAAATAACAATATTTTTTTATATATATAAAACATATTAATACAAATTATTTAAATTAATAGTAGTATAACTATAGTATCTAAGAGGTGGTTATATGATAGATGAAATATTAAAGGTATTACCAAATTATATTTCAAATGAAATCATTAGATTAAATTGTAGCCAGAATATAACGGAAATTAGACTTAGAACAAAATGCAAGGTAATTATAGTGTGTGGAAAAAAAGAAATAGTTTTAGATTGTATTACAACACCTAAAGTAATACTGGATATACTCTTAAACGTTTCTAAAAATTCAATATATGCTATTCAAAATGATTTAAATAATGGTTTTGTAGTAATTAGAGGCGGTCATAGAATCGGAATAAGCGGAGAAGTAGTATATGTAGATGGAAAAATAAAAAATATAAAAAATATTTGTAGCTTAAATATTCGTGTAGCAAGGCAAATTTATGGTTGTGCAGATAGGATTTTAACTGAAATTATATGTAATAACCAATTTTTAAATACTTTAATTGTATCTCCACCAGGTTGTGGAAAAACTACATTAATTAGAGATATTATAAGGCAAACAAGTAACGGAATACCATCACTAAATTTTAAAGGGAAAAATGTTGCTTTAATAGATGAAAGAGGAGAGATTGCATCTGTATATGAAGGAGTTGCAAGTTTAGACGTTGGAGTTAGAACAGATATAATGAGTAACGTAAATAAAGCAAGTGGAATGAAGATGATGATACGTTCAATGGCACCAGATATTATAGCAACAGATGAAATAGGCAAAAAAGAAGATATTACAGCAATTAAAGAGGCAATTCTCTCAGGTGTAAAAGTAATATTTACTATGCATGGAGATTCTATAAAATCTATTTTAAAAAATGAAAATATTAAAGAGCTTTTAGATTTAAATATATTTTCTAAAATAGTAATATTATCTAGTGGAAAAGTTCCAGGAATAGTTGAAAAAATATATGATACAGAAACTTTAGGAGGTGTTGCATGATATTTTTTAAAATAATTATATCTATTGCTATATTATGTATAACTTCATATATAGGGATAGAAATGGCATCAGCTCTTAAATCTAGGGAAGAGATTTTAACAGACTATATAACTTTTTTAAGATTATTACAAAATGAAATGATATATATGGCAAATAGTTTGCCTACATCATTTGAAATTGCAAGACAAAGGCTTAATTCATCACTAAAAGATGTTATAGGAGCAATTGCACTAGATATGTCTGAATATGGTACAGATAAAATAGATATAAGTATAACAAATAATGTTAATACTTTAGAAGAACTAGATGATTATGATAAAGATATTATTATTTCTACTATGAAAAACTTAGGTAGAAGTGATATAGATTCACAAAATAACATTATAGAAAATACTATTTGTATAGTAGAAAAACAGATTAAAGAGGCTAATGTTAATAAAGTTAAAAATTCAAAAGTATATAAGACAATTGGAGTTATTACAGGATTAATTATTGTTGTTATATTCATATAAGGGGGAATGTGTATGGATATAGATTTATTATTTAAAATAGCAGGAGTAGGAATACTTGTTGCGGTATTAAATCAAGTTTTATCAAAGGCAGGAAGAGAAGATCAAGCTATGATGACAACTCTTACAGGAGTTATTATTGTTTTAATGATGGTTATTTCTAAAATAAGTGAACTATTTAATACTGTTAGAGATACCTTTAACTTATAGGAGATACAATGACTATTTTTAAAATTATAGGATTTGGAATTATTGCTGTATCTTTAATAATAATTTTAAAAAATCAAAAACCAGAAATAGCTTTAATATGTGTGATTGCATCATCTGTAATAATGCTAACTCTTATTTTTGATGAATTAAAATCTGTAATTAATCTTATTAATTCCCTTGTAGAGAACTCTTCAATAGATAGTTTTTATATAAAAATTATTTTAAAAGTAATAGGTATATCATATATAGTTGAATTTGGAAGAGATATATGTAAAGATGCTGGAGAAAGTGCAATAGCAAACAAAATTGAAATGGCAGGCAAAGTAATAATTGTATCATTATCAATTCCTATCATAGCTTCACTTGTTGATATTGTGGCACAAATTGTATGATGAAAAGACTTTTTAAAATATTACTTTTATTTATAATATTTTATTCATTATTTAGTGGAAATATATTAGCAGAAGAAAATGATATTAAAACTCAAGTTGGAGATAGTTTAGAAATAAACAAATATTTAAGTACTTTTGAAAATTATTTGATAGAAAATAAAATTGAGGGATTTGATGTAAATGAATTATACTCAGATTTATTACAAGGTAATGGAATAGAATATGAAAATATACTTGATATATTCGTTTCAAATTTATTAAAACAAGTAAAAAATAGTATGAAAAGTGTTACAACACTTTTCATTGTAATAATTATTATGGCAATACTTTCTAGTCTAGAACTAGATAAAAATAGTGATGTAGTAAAAATTAGTAAGCTTATAGTTATTATTTGCATTAGTTCAATATTATTGAAAAACTATATTGAAATAGTAGATATGTTTAGAAATATTGTTAATTTATTAGAATATGCAATGCAAATAGTATCGACATTTTTAACAGGTATTCTTATAGCAAGTGGAAAAATAGCATCAACTGGTATAATACAACCATTACTTTTGTTTATATCAAGTTTTATTTGTGTAATAACAAATTATATAGTAATTCCTTTTTTTACTATATCTATTGCGATTAATATAGTTTCTAAAATATCAGATAATATAAAGCTAGATAAATTATCTGGTATATTTAGAAAATTATCACTATATATTTTTAGCTCAATCATAGCTATATTTATATTAGTACTATCAATGGAGACAACAGTTACCAAATCTATAGATAGTATATATTTTAAAACTACTCAAAACATAGTTTCAGATGTAGTTCCAGTAGTAGGAAAGTTTTTATCTGATAGTTTAGATACAGTTCTTGGGGCAACAGAATTAATAGGTAAAGTTGGAGGAGCGGTTGCATTAATATCAGTAATTATTATTGTAAGTGTACCTATAATTAAAATACTTATTATTGTTGTACTATATAAGTTACTTTCTGCATTTAGTGAACCAATAAATGAGGATAGAACAATATCAGAATTTATAGATGGGTTTGCTAAAGTATATAAAGATATGTTGGGAATACTTATAGGAATTGTAATTCTTTTTGTTATGACTACAGGTATTATAATGGGAATGATAGGTTCAATTAGTGGATAGGAGTGAAATTATGTTAGATGTTTTTAAAAATTGGATAAGCTCAATTTTAGCTATTGGTATTTTATTTACAGTTATTAAAATTATTTTACCAAATTCAAATTTAAAAAAGTATATTTATTCGCTTATAGGTATAATAACAATAATTGTAATAGCTAATCCTGTGATTTCATTTGTGAAAAAGTCTGATACAAATACTATAAAAAATATATTATTAAATGCTACAAGTAATATAGAAGTATCAGATATAAATTATACGAATATATCAAATTATGAAGATGTAAACAAAAATAATGTAAAAGAGAATTTTAAAGCAAATGTTGAAGAAGATATTAAAAATAAAGTATCAAGTAATATAGATAATGGAGTAGATGTAAATATACAGATTACTGATACATATAATATAGAAAAAATAAATATTATATTATATGAAGATACCTCTTTTGATATTATATCTTTTATCAGTAAAGAGTATGATGTGGATAAAAGTAAAATTAATATACAAAAAGGAGGTTAAATATGAATTATTTAGAAACTTTAAAAAATATTACTAAAGATTCCAAAAGAAAAAAAGAAAATTTAATATTACTACTAGTATTATTAGTAATACTTTTAATAAGTATGAACTATATATTTAAAGAGGATAAAGATGAAAAGCAAACTACTATAGAAGATAAGACACAAGAGCAAGTAACACAAAAAGTAGATTTAGAATCTAAAATTGCAGATGTTTTAAATCAGATTTCTGGAATAACAGATGTATCACTGATAATAAATTATTCAGATAATGGCAATGATAATATTGTTTATGATACAAAACAAACACTAAATGATAATGGTCAAATTTTAAGTATTGAAAAAAGTGTAGCATACAATGAAGAGAGTGGAAAAAAGACTGCAATTATTCAAATGTATAATACTCCAAATGTTGAAGGAGTAATAATAGTTGCAAATGGAGTTCAAAGCTCCGAACTTAAGCAAAAAATTGCAACAGCAATAGGAAATTTGTTAGGTGTTGCGTCATATAAAGTACAAGTTTTTGAAAAATAGGAGGTAATTATGAAAAATAAGGAAAAGATTAAAAGAATATCAATGGCAGTTTTATCATTTTGCTTTATGGTTACAATAGCTGGATATATAAATTATAAATATAATCCTGAAAGAGAGAAAGATTTAGGTCAAACAGTATATGTAAATTCTAGTAATGATGAGGTAGGTATATATAAAGAGGCCAATTCTGTATTTAATAATAGTGATGATAGAATTAGTAGTTTTAGAAATGATAGAGATAATATGTATTCTGAACTTGCAAATAATTATTCACAAATAATAAATAATTCAAATACAAGCAGTGAGACAATAGCAGAATATCAAGAAAAACTTAGTTCTCTTATTGAAGAGAAAAATCAAATATTAATGGTAGAAAATGTAATAAAATCAAAAGGAATAAATGAAATTGTTATAGTAATAACAAATAAAGAAAAAGCAAACGTTATTATAAAAGCAGAAGAATTAACTGAAAGCTTAGCAGCACAAATTATGCAGACTATAGTTGATCAGCTTAATATAAATGCTAATGATATAACAATAGAAAATATCAATGTGTGAGGAATTTGTGAAAGATATCATAAAGATATCTTTTTTTCTTTGTAGAAGTTGAATAACTTAAAAAGTAATGTTAATATATTATTATAGTGTTGAAAAAAAATATTTTTTATGATAGTATAAAATTAATTATGAAAATTAAGGAGTGAAATTAAAATGAAAAATAAAAAAAGTACATTAGTTATAATATTATTAATTATATTATTAGTATTATCAGCAGCATATATTGTTTTTGGACCAAATGGATATAAAACAACTGAAAAAGGAAAAGATTTCTTTGATGATGTAATGAGATTACAATCTAATTTATCATATTATGTAGGAGCTTCATATTCTGATGCATTTGGTGTATATTCTAAAGACGAAATATTACTAGGAAAGACAGAAGAAGGAGAAAAAATTAAAGACAATCAAGATAATTTATTACCTACATTAGTAGAAGAAAATGCAGAAACATATGATGGAGATAAAAAAGCATATAAATTAAATATGGAATATGTAAATACAACTCTTAATTTAAAAATAAGTGATTATGAAGGTGTAACTTTCTATGTTGTAGAAGGAGATCTTGTAAAAGTTAAACTTGATGGAGATGTAGATTGGTGGAATAACAATTACGATAGTTTAATTTTAAAATAAGGAGAAAATTCTATGAAAAAATTTCTTAGATTTTTAGGTATTTTAATTGCTATAAATATTATTATATCAATAACAGTGTTTATAGTTTTAAAAATAAAAGATGATACAATTTCATAGAAAAACAAAGATATTGAAAGACAAAATATTCAAGTTGAATCTGAATATATGTGTGATAATGCTACCCAAAAACTTAATTCAATAGTAGAAAAGATTGAAAGTAATATCGATGCAGAAATAGAAATTGCAGATATTGGTTCACTAAGTGATATAGATATTTACTTTGTAACAAAACAAGATAATGAATATAAATTTATTGTAAAAGAGTCAATAGATGGGAAAGAGAGCTTTAGAGTAGCAGAGGATAACGAAAACGATGCTAAATATATTGTATCATTAGATAGAATAGGAATTGATAATTGTATATATACTGATTTAAAGGATTATAGTATAGATAAAGAAGGAAATATAACATATTTAAATAACAAATAAAAGATGAAATTTTATTTCATCTTTTATTTTTGTATATTCAAAAATAAAAATATATGTTATAATATATTTATGAGTTAATTTGACTTTTTAGGGGGAAAATAGTATGAACGAAGAGATGAAATTACCTATTGGTGAAGAATTTATAAAGAGAAAAATACTTACAAAAAAAGATGTTAATATAGTTTTAAATTATCAAACAGAGCATCCAGAATTAAAATTTGGTGAGATTGTTGATGTTTTAGATATGTGTGATAAAGAAGATTTACTTGAAGTGTTATCTTCAAATTTAGAGGTTAAATCTGCAATAATAGAAAGAAAATTATCAGTAAACCCATTAAACTTTTTGCCATCAGATATTATAATAACATATAGAGCATTACCATTTGAAAAAGTTGGAAACAAAGTATATGTTGCCTTTGCTAATCCACAAGATTCAGAAATGGTTGAATATGTAAGAAAATTAATAGCTAAAGAAGGATATGAAATAGAAGTGTATATTACTTTATATACAACAATCATGGCGCACATAGAAAAAATAAAAAATTCTAAACAAGTAAAAATGTGCTTTAGTGATACAAATCCAGATCCAGAAATAAAAGAAGAAGATATTGATGTTACAATACTTGAAGATATAAAAAAGACAATGAGAAAATAAAAATGATGATATAAATACTATCATCATTTTTTTGTTTACTTTTTTATGTAATGATAATGTTTTTGTATGTTTCTATTCTTGTAATAATTCTGTAATATCAACTAGATAAATAAAAATGATTTATATAATTATATTTTTATCTAGTTTTCAAAAAAATTATTTTATTATAAAATTTAATGTAAGGTACAAGGAGGAATTATTATGAATCATAATAAGATAAAATTAATTTTAGGTTCTGGTATGATATCAATTATGCTAATTAATGGTAAATTTGTAAATGCAAGTGAATTAAATGAATTAAGGATATCAGACCAAGTACAAATGTTGTTAGAAACAAGAGAAGGAACATATCAAGATTTTGTAGGTGTAAAAGAATGGGAGAAAAATATTAAGAAAAATAATTTTTCAGCAATGGACACTGTTACTGATGGATATATAGTAGTTTCTACAAGTGGTGAATTAATAAAATATAGTTTAGATGGAGATATAGTTTGGATTAATAATGATAAATCTACCTATTATTTAGGTGTAACGGCTATGGAGGATGGAATTGTTGCAGTAGGAAGAGATGCAACTATATCTAAATACAATCTAGATGGAAATTTAATATGGTCATATTCAAAACCAGCATGGATGAAAGATTACTACAGTTCTGTTATAGTAGAAGATGGAATTATTGTTATAACGCATAAGGGACTAGTTACTAAATTAGATTTTGATGGAAATTTAATGTGGGAAAAAGAGTGTGAAGAAGAATTACCAATAAATACATGTACACAGTCAATAACTGTAAAAGATGGAATTATATGTTGTGGATATTATGGATATTGTACAAAATTTGATTTTGATGGTAATCTTCTTTGGCATAAAAAAATTAATGACTTTTTAATTAATACTATAACACCAACGGATGAAGGTTTTATTCTAGCAGGAGGATATGGGAGAATAAAGAGGCTTGATAGTGACGGAAATATAATTTTAGAAATGAATGGTTCTAATAGTAATGGAATTGGAATAATAGATGGTTGTATAGTTAATTGTAATACAGATGGTCTTGTAAATAAATATGACTTTAATGGGAAACTTATTACATCTAATAAAGAATTAACATATTATTATAAAGGGTTAAAAGTACAAAATAATGAGATTATATGTTTTTCTAGTGATGGTGTAGTAGTAAAATATGACTCGGATTTAAATGTTATTTGGGAAAATAATGAAAAAAGTTATAATTATGTTGGCATGGATAAATTAAGTGATGGAAATTTAGTAACAGCTTTTAGTAGTGGAAAGGTTATTAAATATGATTTAAATGGAAACATAATTTGGGAAAATGCAGATAAAAAATATTCATATAAAGATGTATGTGGTATTGAAGATGGAATTATTGCAGTAGGAGGAGGATATTATCAAAGTCGTATTGTAAAATATGATTTAAATGGTAATGTTTTATGGGAAAAGTATGATGGAACAACTAATTTCAATAGCATATTAGCATTAGAAGATGGATTTATAATAGCAGGCGTAGATGGACAAACAAGAAAATATGATTCAGATGGAAACAAACTTTGGGAAAATAATGATGGAGGTATTAATGATTCTATAAAAATAGATAATTATATAATTGCAGTTACGCGAAATGGAAAAGTATGGAAATGCGATTTGGATGGAAATACAATTTGGATTAATCAAGATAAAGATTATAATTTTCGTGGTGTAACTAAAGTAGAAGATGGTGTTATTGCAGTAGGAGTATATGGTAAGGTAGTAAAATATGATTTAGATGGGAATCTTATTTGGGAGAATACAGAGAAAAATCATTATTATACTAAAGTAACTACAGTTGAAGATGGAATTATCGCAGTTTCAGAAAACGGCAGAGTTGTAAAATATGATTTTAATGGAAAAATAATTTGGGAAAATACAGAAAAGTCATCTAGTATGGTAGGAATAACTACATTAGATGATGGTATTATTGCTATTGGAAATAGCTTATCTACAGCAGATTTTATTAAATATATAACTATAGATAAAACAAATTTAAACAAACTACTAGTACAAATAGATAACATGACTGAGACAGATTATTCAGCAACTTCATGGACAAATTTACAAAATGCAATTAAAGGTGTAAATAATTTAAGAACACAAGAAGCTGTTGAAAACAAAACAAAAGAAATTCAAAATGCTATAGACAATCTAGAAACAGATAAAACAGAATTAAATAGAATATTAGAAGAAGTTTCAAAATTAATTGAAGAAGATTATAGTACTGAAACATGGACTGTATTACAAAGTGCAATAGCAGGTGCAGATACTTTAACAAAACAAAGTGAAATAGATGCTAAAGTTACAGAAATTCAAAATGCAATAGATAAATTAGATATAGATAAATCTGAATTAGACAAACTTTTAGAAGATGTATCAGAATTAGTTGAAACAGATTATAGTGCAGAAACTTGGAATAAACTACAACAATCAATAACAGGTACAGATACTTTAACAAAACAAAGTGAAATAGACGCTAAAGTTACAGAAATTCAAAATGCAATAGATAATTTAGGAGTAGATAAATCTGAGTTAAATAAAATATTAGAGGAAGTATCAGAACTAGTTGAAACAGATTATAGTACAGAAACTTGGAGTGGGTTACAACAAGCAATAACTGGGGCAGATACATTAACTAAACAAAGTGAAATAGATGCTAAAGTTACAGAAATTCAAGATGCAATAGATAATTTAGGTGTAGATAAATCTGAGTTAAATAAAATATTAGAGGAAGTAGCAGAGCTAGTTGAAACAGATTATAGTACTGAGTCTTGGAATGAACTACAACAAGTAATAATTGTAGCAGATTCTTTAACTAAACAAAGTGAAATAAATGCTAAAGTTACAGAAATTCAAGATGCAATAGATAATTTAGACATAGATAAATCTGAATTAGACAAACTTTTAGAAGATGTATCAGAACTAGTTGAAACAGATTATAGTACAGAAACTTGGAGTGAGTTACAACAAGCAATAACTGGGGCAGATACATTAACTAAACAAAGTGAAATAGATGCTAAAGTTACAGAGATTCAAGATGCAATAGATAATTTAGGAGTAGATAAATCTGAGTTAAATAAAATATTAGAAGAAGTTTCAAAATTAGTTGAAAAAGATTATAGCACAGAATCTTGGGATAAGCTACAACAAGTAGTTAATGGAGCAGAAACTTTAATTAAGCAGAGTGAAATTAATGAAAAAGTTATAGAAATTCAAGGTGCAATAGATAGTCTTGGAATAGATAGAAGTGTATTAGACAAATTACTTGAAAATGTATCTAACTTAAATGAGGAAGATTATAGCATATCTTCATGGCAAGTATTACAACAAGCAATTAGTAATACAGAAGTATTTACAAAGCAAAGTGAAATAGAAACAAAAATAAATGAAATTCAAAATGCAATTAAAGAACTAGGAATAGACAGAAGTCAACTAGATTTAGTTATTAAAGAAGTAGAAAATTTAAATAGAACAGACTATAGTGTTGATTCTTGGAATAAATTACAAGAAGCAGTAAAGAATGCAGATACAGTAACAACTCAAACTGAAGTGGAAAATGCAATAAAAGATATTAATGACGCTAAATCAGCTTTAACAATAGATAGAAGTGAACTAGATAAATTAATTGCAAATGTAGGAAAACTAAATAAATCTGACTATAGTATATCTTCATGGGAAGATTTACAACAAGCTATTTCAAATACAGAAAACTTTACTAAACAAAGTGAAATAGATGCTAGAGCAAAAGAAATTAGTAATGCTATAAGTAATTTAGGAGTAGATAAAACTGAATTGAATAAATTACTAGAAGAAATAAGTAAACTTGATAAGAAAGACTATAGTACTGAGTCTTGGAATAATTTACAAGAAGAAATTGAAAATGTTGAAAGTTTAAATTTACAGTCAGAAATAGATAAAAAAGTAGATGATATAAAAAATGTAATGAGCGAATTAACAGTAGATAAATCTAAGTTAGAAGAATTAATTGAAAGCTTAGAGGATATTAAAAAAGATGCTTATACATCAGAATCTATAGAAAAATTAGAAAATTTATTAAATATAGATGATTTAACTAAACAATATGAGATTGATGAAAGAGTAGAAGAAATTAAAATTGCAATAAATGAACTTAAAATAAACTTTGAAGAATTAAAGAATCTATTTGATAAATTCGATAAACTAAATAAAGAAGATTATGATACTAAGTCATTGGAAAATGTACAAAATATAATAAGTGATATAAAAAATAAAATAAATAATAATGAAATCAATGAAGATAATTTAGATGAGTATATAAATTTATTAGAAGATGCAATAAATTCATTACAAGAAAATAAAAATGTTGAAACATCAGATAATATGAATATTGGAGTATTGTTAGCAATTTTAGTTTCAACACTTGGAATATTAAAAAGCATTAAAAAATTTTTATATAAATAAATATTACTAAGTAAATAGGTTAAAGAGATTATATTCTCTCTAACCTATTTTTTTATATACATATTCGCAGGAGCTGGAATTTTTGTTATAGTATTTATTTTTATAACTGGTATTTCTCCATTATAGTCTCCTTTTATTATACTTCCTGTAACTTCAATCCATTCATTTTCTTCAATTGTTGCATCTCCTACATAATTACAAAGGTATCCTGCAACTTGTGTTTCGTTATTCATTTCTATATATCTTCCACATATAAAGAAGTTATCTTTAAAGTCAGGCATAGTATAAACAAATCCAGATACTTTTATTGTCTTTCCGATATTTTCATCTATATTATTATGTATTTTTTCTATATTTTTTATAAAATTTTCCTCAGTTATATCATAGTCAAAATTATCTATATTTGAACTTGTTAATACAAAGGTATCTTTTACACCAAATTCAACAATTGAAGCTATTATTAAAGCACAGATTACACATGCTAGTAGTATTTTTTTATAATTCATTTTTATATTTACAACAAACATAAAGTTCCTCCACTATTACTATTAAATATATATTAAATTTTTTATTAAATATTACTAATTATTTAATAATTTTAAATTAAGTTTTATTATTATAACTTGCTATTTTATTTTTAATATATTTATGATATAATTAGTCCGAAACGGAGGCATGAGGTATGAAGCTTTTAGAAAAAATATTTGGAAGTTATAGTGGTAGAGAAATTAAAAGGATTGAGCCACTAGTAGATAAAATAGAACTTATAGAAGAAGACCTAAAAAAATTAACAGATGAAGAGTTAAGACAAAAAACAGAAGAGTTTAAAAATAGACTTAAAGAAGGAGAAACATTAGACGATATTTTACCAGAAGCATATGCAACAGTTGCAGAAGCTTCAAGTAGAGTACTTGGAATGAGACACTTTAGAGTGCAACTTATTGGTGGTATTATTATTCACCAAGGAAGAATTGCAGAAATGAAAACTGGTGAAGGAAAAACATTAGTTGCAACATTACCTGTATATTTAAATGCATTATCTGGAAAAGGTGTACATGTAGTAACAGTAAATGATTATCTAGCAACAAGAGATAGTAGATGGATGGGAAAATTATATAATTTCTTAGGACTTACTGTAGGACTTGTTGTTCCTAATATGTCACCAGATGAAAAAAGGAAAGCATATAATGCAGATATTACCTATGGAACAAATAATGAATTTGGTTTTGATTATTTAAGAGATAATATGACTATGGATAAAGAATCTATGGTTCAAAGAGATTTAAACTTTGCAATTGTAGATGAAATTGATAGTATATTAATAGATGAGGCAAGAACTCCACTTATTATTTCTGGTAATGTAAATAAACAAAGTGACTTATATAAAAGAGCAAATGCTTTTGCTAAAACTTTAAAACCAAGAAAAATTATAGAAAATAACGATAAAGAATTTGATGAATCAGATGAAGATTATGATTATATTATAGACTTAAAAGCTAAAACCGTAGCATTAACAAATAATGGTACTAAAAAAGCAGAACAATATTTTGGTATAGAATCTTTATCAGATGTTTCAAATCTTGCGATATCTCATCATGTAAATCAAGCATTAAGAGCTTATGGTATAATGACAAGAGATATAGATTATATAGTAAAAGATGGAAAAGTATTAATAGTAGATGAATTTACAGGACGTGTAATGGATGGAAGAAGATATAGTGATGGTCTTCATCAAGCAATTGAGGCAAAAGAGGGAGTTACAATTGCTAACGAGTCTCAAACTCTTGCAACAATTACATTCCAAAACTATTTTAGATTATATAATAAACTTGCAGGAATGACTGGTACAGCTAAAACTGAAGAAGATGAATTTAAGGGAATATATAAACTAGATATAGTTGAAATTCCAACAAATAAACCAGTATTAAGACAAGATTTTAATGATGTAATATATAAAAATCAAAAAGCTAAATTTAATGCTATAGCTCAAGAAGTAGCAGAGTGTTATGAAAAAGGTCAACCAGTACTTGTTGGTACAGTATCAATAGATAAATCTGAAGAAATAAGTACACTTCTTAAAAAAATGAAAATACCACATCAAGTATTAAATGCTAAATTCCATGAAAAAGAAGCTGAAATTATTGCTCAAGCTGGTAAGTTTAAAGCAGTAACAATTGCAACTAACATGGCAGGACGTGGTACAGATATTATGCTTGGTGGTAACCTTGAATTTATTGTTAGAAGTGAACTTGCTAAAAAAGGATATACACCAGAAGAAATAGAACTAGCTATAACTCCAATTGAGAATAAAGACGAAAGAGTTATTCAAGCTAAAAAAGATATGAAAGAAATAGAAGATAAGTATAAACCAGAAATTCAAAAAGAAAAAGAAAAAGTTATTGAAGCTGGTGGACTTAGAATTATTGGTAGTGAAAGACATGAATCTCGTCGTATAGATAATCAGTTAAGAGGTCGTTCTGGACGTCAAGGAGATCCTGGTGCATCTAGATTTTATATTGCAATGGATGATGATTTAATGAAATTATTTGGATCAGATAAAATGGCAGCAGTAATTGATAGATTAGGAATACCAGATGATATGCCAATTGAACAAGGAATGCTTACAAATACAATAGAAACAGCTCAAAAGAAAGTTGAGGGTAGAAACTATAGTATCAGAAAAAATGTTCTTGAATATGATGATGTAATGAATCAACAAAGAGAGATAATTTATTCTCAAAGAAGAGAAGTAATAGAAAGTAAAGATATATCAGATATTATTAAAAAATTATATTCTGGATTATTAGTAAATATCTCAAAAGAATATTTTGAAGATGCAGATAATATTGAAAGTGTAGATTATTCAGCTGTAAATGCTATTTTAAAGAACTATTTTGGTGAAGATGATATAATTTCAAAAGATGATGTAAAAAGCTTAAATGAAGAAGATATGGTTGAATTACTAAAAGGAAAAGTTGATGGAATTTATCAAGCTAGACTTGAAGAAGCTAAAAAGCTTAATATTGAAGATGAATTTAATAGAATAGCTAGATATTTAGTTCTAAATACAGTAAACCAAAAATGGATGGATCATATTGATGCTATTACAGCATTAAAAGAAGGCATTGGACTTAGAGCTTATGCACAAACAAATCCAATTCAAGCATATAAAATAGAATCATATAATATGTTTGAAGAATTAAATGAATCAATAAGAGAAGAATCAGTAAAAGCGGTATTTTCTTTAAAACCTAAAAAAAGAGAAGAAGTAATGAATGTTAAAATGAACAATAAAGTTACTAACATGGTTACAAGTGGTGGTGGAGAAGATACCCCAAAAAGAAAACCTGTTACAGTAGAAAAGAAGGTTGGAAGAAATGATCCTTGCCCTTGTGGTTCAGGAAAAAAATATAAACAATGTTGTGGAAGAGACAACTAATATAAAAAGTCTGTGTTTTAACACAGACTTTTTTATGAAATATATCCTTTACCATGACAATTATTACATTCAACTTTACCCTTTGTATGACATTCTGAACAAGGATAATTTTTACCTTGTACACCAGGCCAAAAAACACGACCATCGCCTTTACAGATTTCACAAGTTATATATCCTGTTCCATTGCATTCTTCGCATTCTTTTTCATTATAAAAACTCATAATTTTATACCTCCTAATAATTTATTTTCATTACAAACAATTATATTGTAAAACCAACATTTATAATTGTATTAAATTATATCATAAAATATTTTAAAAATCAACTTTATGTAAAACAGAGTCTTACTATTGTAAGACTCTGTTTATTATTATTTTTTATTTCTTTTAATGATTGGAGATTCATAATGTTCTGTTATAGCTCCACCATTTCCTTGTTTATCTAATGTAACTTCACTATTTTCAAATATTATTTCAAAATCATCACTTGAATCATCATTAATATTTCCAACTTTAATAAAGTCTGTATTTGCATTTACATTTGACATATTACTAGATTTTTTTAGTTCTTCTTTTAATCTATTTGTAGTGTTTACTCCAAATAGTTTATCATCATTTGATGAACTATCACTATCTTTCATAGTTATAGTTGGACTATCAGGTTTTGACATCATATATTTTTCAAAGTTAAACATAAGTGTATTTTGTTTTTCTTTGTATTTAGATGCTAAGAAAGTTGTTTTACCTTCACCAAATACTGTTTTACCATTAGCTGTTTTGGTTTTATAGAACATAGAACCAAATCCAAGTTCCGCAAGTTTATGAATTTTAATTCTTTCTTTATCCTTAACATCAAGTTTTGTTGCTTCAGCTTTTAATTGACCAGTTTCATCATATTTTAATGGTGTAGTAGCATCTACTTTTTTCTCCATACCAAAAGCTCCACTCCAGTATTTACTATCTTCAGGAACTGTATCACCAAATACAACTTGAGTTTTAGTATTGGCAAGTACTGTTTGTCTGTAGTATGAATGTCCAGATTTTTCAAGTTGAGATAAGTTTTGAAGAGCAATTGTAACACCACATCTATATTTTCTAAATAGTGTAAACATTACGTCCATATCTTTTGTGATGTATTCTGGGAATTCATCTATATATAAGAAGTGAGGAGTTCTAGATTCTTCATTTCCTTTTCTTCTTAGTACAGCATCTTGGAATTGTAATATAAAGAACATACCAAAAGCTTTTGCTTGGATTATACCAAGATCACCTTTTCTTGAGCATGCAGTTATTATACTACCATTTGCAAGTGCTTTATCAAAATCGATTACATTTTTCTTACCACATAATGCGGCTTTAAGTCCTGGATTACGAACTAGGTTATTAAGTTGAGTGATAGCTCCATATAAGAATTTTTCTGTATCTTTTCTACCACTACCACGTGTACCTGGTATTTCATATCCATTTATATTTAAACTTGGTTTATAGAAATTCTTTTCAAAATATTTAATAAGTAGTTTATATTTTTGTTCAAGTTCTGGAACTTTTTTCATTTCTTCAGTCATTTCTTCAACAGCATCAAAATTATATAATAATTCAAGCATATCTTCTAAAGATGCCATTTCACCATTATGAAGAATAGGATACATTTCTTTTAGTAATATTGTTAAGTTTTGGAAAGCATCTATAGTAACTTGCGTAAAGAATGGATCACTTCCACCTTTAGAGCCACTATCATACATTGCCATAAGAACATCTGCTACAATAGACGCTGCTTTTGCAGGATCTGGTATAGCAAATGGATTTATACTTAATGTTGTATCTGGATTTGCAGGATCAATAGATAATACATCCATATCAAAGTTTTTAGCAACTCCAATAAATTGAGATATAAAGTTACCATCATTTTCAACAATAGTTATACCTAAGTTTCTATAAGTTGTAACTCCAGTTGCATTATCCTTATATTGAACTAAAGGAGCAACTTCACTATCAAATTGATCTTCCATTCCATTTTTAGGTTTTAATAAATTTAAACTAAAGTTTCTATTTACGTATCTATTATCATATGGACCATTCATGTATGCAATACCTTTTTTTAACATTGAGTATCCAACTTTTTTAGAATATTCTCTAAAGAAGAATTTCTTCTCTAAGTCGAGTGCACTCATTGGTAATAATACTGTTGCTGTTTTACCAGTACCAGTAGCACCTTGTATTAATGTTGCTTCATAACGTTTTTTCTCAGGAACAACAATAGGGACTGAAGTACCTTTTGCAGTACCAATTACAGTATTACAATCAAAGGCATCACTTTTCTTTTTACCACTAACTGTAAGACCAACATAACCTGCTATTGATTTAGTTAAATCTTCACTATTAAAAATAGATAAGAAATAATCTAATATATATGTTATAGATACAAAAGGTATAAATAAACATAATGCTTTTATAGCAGGAGCTATAAGTGTAGGGTATGTTTTTAATACTTTCTCATAGTTTGGTAAAAACTCTAATACTTTCCATGCTATCCAATTTATTGTTGTAGAAATTGAATAAAGTATAGGTAGTACTAAAAGCACACATGTAAATATAAACATTTTTATTTTGTGTTCATCATTTTTTGCAATTCCAGAATTTACAAAAAATGAAAATGCAAGTGCTGGAATTAAATATATTATAGAAGTGATATATGGTAATAATGAATCAATAGTTACCCAATCACTAATTCGTATTGTACCAGCAGCTAAGCTTAATATTTTTGTTAATGAATAAAATGCTACTACTATACTAATAGCATACAAAATATATGTAAAAACTTTTTCAGGCTTAGCTTTGATATGCAATTTCTTAAAAAGATTATTTATCAAACGAAATCACCACTTTCAGTAATATAAATAGTTAACAGATGTCTAATTGACATATTAAACTAATTCATATATAATGATACTATAAAATCCTTATTTTTTCAAGAGTTTTTGCAAAACTAAGGATAAAAAGAAGACAGATTTTTTAAAATGTAAAAAAAGGATGGTTTTAAAGTAATGAAAATAATTGTTGGACTTGGAAATCCAGGAGAAAAATATAGTAAGACAAGACATAATGTAGGATGGCTTTTTATAGATTATTTATCTAAAATTTATGGTGTTGATATAACTAAAAATAATTGTGATGCACTAACAGGAGAAACAAAAATAAATGGAGAAAAAATTGTTTTTGCCAAACCTACTACATTTATGAATTTAAGTGGAAACTCTGTAGTTAAATTAAAAAAATGGTATAAAGTAGAAGATAAAGATATTCTTATTATATTTGATGACATAGATATTCCATTTGGAACACTAAGATTTAGAGAAAAAGGAAGCGGTGGCTCTCATAATGGGATGAAAAATATCGTACAAATGTTATCAAGTCAAGAAACACCTAGAATTAGAATTGGTTTAGGCGGATTAAAACATGAAAAACAAGATATGGCAGATTTTGTTTTACAAAGATTTAAAAAAGATGAATTAGAAAAAGTTGATGAAGTTTTTTACGATGCAAGTAAAATTGTTGAAGAATTTATTAATAAAAAAGATTAAATAGTATAGAAATCAATAAAAAACATTGACAATTATCTATTACTATGTTAAAATAATACACGTATTCCGCACAGAAAAGGTTTAAAGCAAAAGCACCTTAATGGCGAGAGAAAGTTAGAATTAAGGAGGAACATTATGTACGCAATAGTTGAAATCAGTGGAAAACAGTACAAAGTTCAAGAAGGAGACATTGTTTTCGTAGATAGACTAGAAGAATTAGAAGAAGGTAAAACAACTACTTTTGATAAAGTTCTATTAGTTTCAGACGGAGATAAAGTAACAGTTGGAACAGATACTGTTAAAGGAGCTAAAGTTAAAGCTACAGTTGTTGGACATGGAAAAGCTAAAAAGGTTGTAGTATTCAAATACAAACCTAAGAAAAATGAAAGAAAAGTTAGAGGTCACAGACAACCTTATACTAAAATCCAAATTGAAAAAATAACAACTGGAACAAGAGCTAAAAAAGCTACAGAAGAAGTAGCAGAATAATTTAAGACGTAATGTGAATAAAAAAGGAGTGAGATAAATGGCACATAAAAAAGGCGGCGGATCTACTAAGAATGGTAGAGATAGTGAAGCTAAAAGACTTGGAGCTAAAAGAGCAGATGGTCAATACGTTTTAGCAGGAAACATATTATATAGACAAAGAGGAACAAAAGTTCATCCAGGTACTAATGTTGGTATTGGAAGCGATGATACTTTATACGCAAGAGTTGACGGTGTCGTTAAATTCGAAAGAAAAGGAAGAAGCGACAAAAAAGTTAGCGTATATCCTGTAGAAGAATAGTAATAAATCAACCAGAGAAATCTGGTTGTTTTTTTTTATCTAAAATACTCTCTTGATTAATTTACATAATTATGGTAAAATATATATGTATTTAAAAAGAAAAAATGTAGAAAGTGAATTACTTTCTATTTAAAATTAATATAAAAGGAGAGAAAAAAATGTTTAAAAAGGATAGTTGTAGTGTAGAATTTTTTGAAGGAAATCAAAAGATTTTTTTATATGAAGATTCTGTTTATGATGAAGAACATGAAATAGAAGGAGATGTGTATTTTAACCATGATATGAGAGAAATTAGGATATATAATTTTCCTAAAAATGAACTTACTAGTGAAGAAAAGGATAAAATTATAGCTTGTATTTTAAAAAGAACGTATTTATTTCCAGATTATTTAAGATTTAAAGAAAATAATGATATGGATAAAGATATATCACAATATACATTATTAATAAATGGATATCTTTTAGATGGAACATATAAAGAATTTGGAAAGAAATATAAAACTATTATTGAAGAATTTATCGAAAATACAAACTATTTTGACGAATCAGACGAAATACATAAAATAAAAAATAGGGTAATGTATTTTTATCAAAAACACAAAGCAAAGTTAGCCAAAGAAGAAGTTGTAATATATTTGAATAATCCTAAAATAGTAAAAGGATTTACTGAATATAGAAATTTCATAAGATTCTTTACAGCATATTTAAAATCTAAAGGAAAAAGATTTAGATTAATTGCAAAGAATAAAATATGGGATACTGAAAAGAAAATAGTTATACTGCCATATTAAAAAAGAAAAGATGGAAAAAATATTCCATCTTTTTTGCATCTTAAGTTGTTATATTAAAATTTAAATCGGTTGCTACGAAAGACTTTATAATACCATAAGCTCCAATTCTAATATAATTATCTGGATCAAGTATAGATACTTTTTTAGGATTAATATCATTAATTACTTTTTTTGCAAAAGCTTCTTTTACTTTTGTCTCACCATGATTTATTGATACAGATTTTAAATTAGTAAATTTTCTCATTAAATCTAGCAAATCTTCTTGTTTAGCATGACTAGAAAATTCATTGGTAGAATATACTTTAGCCTTCTTTTTAGTCATAATACCATTTAAATTAAATATTTCACCGTTCTTGTACTTCTTGTAGCTTTCTTCCTAGTGTGTTTTCAGCAGTATATCCTCCAAAAATAATTGTAGCTTTGGGACTAGAAATATAATATGGCAAATATACTTGAGCAGGTCCATAATTTCCCATTCCAGAAGTAGTTAAAATAATTTTACAGTCTCTATCTGCTAAAACACCATTTCTTTGTTCAAATCCATTTACTGGTGTAATATTTTCTGGCATAAAGTTCTTTATATTTAAGTCTTCATAATGTGAAGTATAAAAATTATCATATTCGTGAGCTAGTTTTCCATCGGAGTATATCTTAATATCTTTACTTAATAAATTTTCATCTTGTAATTTTTTTAGTACATTTTTAATTTCTTGCATTCTTCCAAATGCAAAAAGAGTAATAATCAATGTTTCTTTATTTTTTATTGAATTAATTACTAAATCTTCAAAAACATGATTTATTTCATTTTTGCTAGTAGTACCATATGTTGATTCTGTAACAATATTTATTGGTAAGTTTTTAACTTTATCTGGTATATCTTCTACTGTAAAGAAAGAATTTGAACCAGAATAGTCTCCAGTAAATAATACATTTATAGGCTCTTGTCCTTTATAGTGTATTGTTACTAAAATACATGATGCTCCTAATGTGTGTCCATTTTTTAGTAATGTTACATTAACATGATCATTTACTTTAAAACAAGTATTAAAATCTTTTCCAATAACATTTTGCATAGCATTTGCTACATCATCTGAGTCAAATAATGGTTTAGAATTATCAAACACAGGTATTGATGAATCAACTATTACTTTTTTCTTTGAATTTTTCTGAATATTAGAAGATAATATTTCAGCAGTGTTATTTAAAGCAATTGGCATTAATTCAGCAGCTAGTTTACTTGTATAAGTTTTTCCTTTAAATCCATCTTTATATAGTTTGGGAATTCTACCTATATGATCAATGTGAGTGTGAGTTACAAGTGCAAAGTCAATTTCACTTGGATCAAAAGGAAAAGAATAATTAGATGATTGATATTTCTCCTCTTGAAATAAACCACAATCTACAATAAATTTTAATTTTTCTCTATTTGGAAATCTTACTGTACAAAGTATACAAGAACCAGTTACTTCTTTGTGTAATGCAATTACGTCTAAATACAGGTCCGCTTTATTCTTTTTACTCATAAAAAACTCCTCCTTATTTTTTATATTAACAAATATATAAAATAATCAAATCATAAGGCTTAAAATAATAGTCATTATTTTACAAATATTTGTTTACACCACTATTATATATTGCGATTGTTTCATAGTCAAGAAAAAATAATAAAATTAAAGAATTATTATACAAAAGTATACATAAAAATAAATAAAATATATAAATTTTGTAGATTTTTTTCATTATTTATTGTATAATTAATTAGTATCGTGAGGTGAAGAAATTATGGAGAATAAAAAAATTATTTTAACCGGTATTAGACCTACTGGAAACTTACATTTAGGACATTATTTCGGAGCTGTAGGTAACTGGGTTAAATCTCAAGAAGAATATAATGAATTTATTGAGATTGCAGATGTTCAAGCATTAACAGATAATTTCAATAATCCAGATAAAGTTAGAAAAAATGTTAGAGAATTAACTTTAGATTTACTTGCGTGTGGAATAGATCCAAATAAAGCTACGATATTTATTCAATCAATGATTCCAGAAATAGCGGAGCTTACTATATATTATTCAAATTTAGTTACTGTAGCTAGACTTGAAAGAAATCCAACAATAAAGACAGAAATATCTCAAAAGAAAGAGTTATTTGGTCAAGGCGGAGAAAGTGTAACTTATGGTTTCTTAGGATATCCAGTAAGCCAAGCAGCAGATATAACTGCTCTTGGGGGAACACTAGTTCCAGTTGGAGAAGATCAATTACCATTAATTGAGCAAGCAAGAGAAATAGTTAGAAAATTTAATTCAATATATGGTGAAACATTAAAAGAACCAGAACATTTATTATCTAACATTCCAAGACTTAAAGGACTAGATGGAAATGAAAAGATGGGAAAAAGTTTAGGAAATGCTATATTTTTAGTAGATAGTGAAGAAACTATAACTAAAAAAGTTATGGAGGCTAAAACTGATCCTGAAAAAATACATAAAGATGATCCTGCAAATCCAGATATATGTATGGTACATTATTATCATAAGCTTGTAAGTAAAGATAACTTAGATACTATTACTTCTGAATGTAGAGCAGGTGCAAGAGGGTGTATAAACTGTAAAAGAGAATTAGCAAAAAACATGATAAACTTCTTACAACCAATAAAGGAAAGAAGAAGATATTATGAAGAAAATCCAGATAAAGTAGATGAAGTATTAAAAAATGGAACAAAAATTGCTAAAACTAAAGCAGAGGAAACTATGGATAAAGTTAAAAAGGCAATAAAAATAAATTATTTTGAAAAATAGGAGATATAAAATGGTTATAGATTATGTAAAAATCTCAGTTAAAGCCGGAGATGGTGGAGATGGTGCAGTAAGTTTTAGAAGAGAAAAGTATGTTGCTGCTGGAGGACCAGACGGTGGAGATGGCGGAAGAGGTGGAAGCATCTATTTAAAAGTAGATACTAACACTAGCACACTTTTAGATTTTAAATATAAGAAAAAATTTAAAGCAGAAGATGGTAAAAGAGGCGAAGGTGCAAGAAGAATAGGTAAATCTGGTCAGAATTTATATATTTCTGTGCCAAAAGGTACTATAGTAAGAGATATAGATAAAGATGTGGTTGTTGCAGATTTATCTGAAGAAGGTCAAGAATTTTTAATAGCTAAAGGTGGAAGAGGTGGAAGAGGAAATACTCATTTTGCAACACCAACAAGACAAGTACCAAACTTTGCAGAGCAAGGTAGAAAAGGTGCAGAAAAAAATCTTGAATTGGAATTAAAAATGCTTGCAGATGTTGGTCTTGTAGGATTTCCTAATGTTGGTAAATCTACATTAATTTCTATGGTTTCATCTGCTAAACCTAAAATTGCAAATTATCACTTTACTACTTTAGACCCAGCACTTGGAGTTGTTAGTCCAAAAACAGGAGAGCCTTTTGTTATGGCAGATATACCTGGTATAATTGAAGGTGCAAGTGATGGAATCGGTCTTGGAATACAGTTTTTAAAACATGTTGAAAGAACAAGACTATTACTTCATGTATTAGATGTTGCAGGATCTGAAGGGAGAAATCCAGTAGAAGATTTTAATAAAATAAATGATGAATTAAAAAGCTATAGTCAAATACTTGCATCTAAAAAACAAATTGTTGTTGCAAATAAAATGGATATTGCAAATGATGAAACTTTAATAAAAGAAGTTGAAGAACTTTGCAAAAAACATGATTTAAAATTATTTAAAATTTCTGCTGCTACAAGAGAAGGTATTGATGAGTTAATTGAATATGTTGCACAAGAGCTAAAAACAATACCAAAAGAAGATATTGTAGAAGTAGATGAAATGTATGGTATTGAAGAGGAAATAGTAGATCAAGAATGGAATATTCAAACAGAATATAGAAAAGATGGATTATACTATATTATTTCTGGTGCACCAATTGAAAGATTAATGAGTAAAGTTAATGTTTTCGATATTGAGTCACGTCAATATATGCAAAAAGTATTAAAACAATTAGGAGTAATGGATAAACTAAAAGAAATGGGTATCCAAGAAGGAGACTTTATCGAAATTGAAGGATATCAATTAGAATATAGCGAATAAGATAAAAGCTTAGTAGATAATGATTCTACTAAGCTTTTTTTGTATTTGAAATGAATTTGAAACATAACAAATATTAAAAAGATATTATTTCTTAAAATGCTAATAATAATAAATTTCTTTAAGATTTAGTTAAAACTTTATAGTATTTACTTAAATATTAGTTTATGGTAATGTATTCTTGTCATAATAAGTTTTGTTATTATATTATAAGGAGGGAAAAAGTATATGAAAAGTAAATTAACATTAATTATATTATGCTTAATAATTATAGTTTTAGGAGGTATAGCTGTATATTTGGGACTTAATACAAATAAAAGCAGGGATGATGTTAATGAATTAACAAGTAAAGTTGAAGAATTAACAAAGAATCTAGAAGAAAAAGAACAAACAATTGAAAATGTTAAAAATGCTTTAGAAACTAATAAGGAAGAGAAAGACGATATTGCTACTACTTCAAATGTAGGAAAAGTTAAATTTTATTTTAATGATGATGAATCTATTATGTTAATGCTAGCCGAATATGATGATAGAGCTTTTGGTACTGCTAAAGCTAGCTCAACGGATGTACATTATTTTGCATATGATGAATTAGAAAAACAAGGCATAGCAAACCAAGTTATGGGAAGCTATTATATTAATAATGGAAAAATTAATTTCTATTGTCAAAATAATTTCCAAATGGGAAAAATGAGTGTAAGTAGTTCTCCAAATTCAAATGGAGGACAAACTATATCAATAGATTATGATGAAAATTCAGATGTCATAACTATAGGAAATGTTACATTAAAACAAAAGAAGTAGTTTAATAGTATAATAAAATTAAAATATAAAACCTAGTAGAAAATGAATCTACTAGGCTTTTTTTGTATTTGAAATGAATTTGAAACACAACAAATATTAAAAAGATAAATTTGTTAAAAGTATTGAAAATTCAGATTTTATCTATTATTTTTCTTTAAAATATATGTATTTACACAAATGTAAATTTATGCTAATGTATAAGTGAAATGATATTATTTATTAAAATGCAAGGAGGAATAATATGGTATATGGAGTAATAGTTGCTATAGTTATAATTGTTGTGTTATTTGTATTGTTAACATACAATAAACTTATAGTCTCAAAAAATATGGTTAAAGAGGCATTTTCAACAATGGACGTGTATTTAAAAAAGAGGTGGGATTTAATTCCAAATCTTGTTGAATGCGTAAAAGGATATGCAAATCATGAACAAGAAACATTAGAAAAAATAGTAAATTTAAGAAATTCATCATATGAGGATATGAATGATGGTGAAAAATTACAAAAAGGAAATGAGATATCTTCTCAAATTTCTAAAGTAATGATACTTGCTGAATCATATCCAGATTTAAAAGCAAGCGATAATTTTATTAATTTAAGTAAAGAACTAGTTCAAGTAGAGAATGATATAGAAAACGCAAGAAAATATTATAATGGAACAGTAAAAAAATATAATATTGATATTTTAAAATTTCCAAATAATTTAATTGCTGGACTATTTGGATTTAAAGAAGAAAATATGTTTGAAGCTAAAGATTATGAAAAGGAAAATATAAAGGTGGAATTATAATGAAAAAAATTCTAAGTACTATTTTACTTTTATTAGGAATTATTATACTTTGTAATAATACATATGCGACAGAAAATATTGAAGTAATGAATGATGATGAAATACTTATTACAAATAATGAAACTAATGGTAAAAAAGAATTAACTGAGGATTTAAAGAATCCAATAAGTAATATAGAGGAACAACAAAAATATTCTAATTATACATATTATATTAAAAATTATGATGTAGCAATTGAAGTTACAGAAGATAATGTGTTAAACATTACAGAAACCATAGATGTATATTTTAATAAAAGTAGCCATGGGATTTTTAGAGGAATAACAACTCGTGGAACTTTTTTAAGAAATGATAGTAGTAGTTCAAAATATAGAGCTAAAGTATCAAATATATCTGTAAATGACACCTATCAAGTATCAAATCAAGGAGATAACAAAAATATTAGAATTGGAAGTGCAAATAAATATGTTAATGGAGATAAAACTTATATAATTAAATATTCATATGCTTTTACAGGAGATACAAGTAAGAATTTTGATGAGCTATATTATAATATAATAGGTGCAGATTGGGAGTGTCCTATAGATAAAGTTATATTTAGTATTAAAATGCCTAAGGATTTTGATTTTGAAAAAATAGGTTTTACTCATGGTAAACTAGATTCACGTGAGACTAATGGAATAGTATATGAGATAGATGGAAATACAATTGTTGGTGAGTTTATGAATTCTTTAGAGCCTAGAGAAGCTTTAACAGTAAGAATAGAACTTCCAGAAGGATATTTTAATACAAGTAAATTAAGAATGATTTTGTTAACTATACTTATAGTTATATCTAATGTTATAGAGTTTTTTGCAACACATATTAAATTAACTATATGTTTATGCTATTTATTAGCTATTTTAGTTGTATTTATTAAATGGATAGTGTGGAAAAATAATAATCAAATAATTGAAACAGTTGAATTTTATCCACCAGAAGATTTAAATAGCTTAGATGTAGGATATATATTTAAAGGAAAGGCAATTAGTAATGATATTACATCTTTAATTATATATCTTGCAAATAAAGGATATATAAAAATAGAAGATGATAAAAATGATTTTAAAATTATTAAGTTAAAAGAATATGATGGAAATAATAAATATGAAAAAAAAGTATATGATGGTTTATTTAAAAAGAAAGATGAAGTTACAAAAAAAGATTTAACTAAATCATTTTATAAGATAACAGCTTCAATTGAATATGAATTGAATAAAAAAGATAATAGAGAAAAAATAATTATTCCAAGAACTAAGATTCAAAGGCGTTTAGCAATGATACCACCAATTTTTATAGTATTAGTTTTGTTATTTACTATAGTTTATGGAAATGGATATGAAAGAGAAGCATATGTTTTATTGCCATTTGGAGTTGTAACATGTATTGTTTTAGCAATTGGAATAAATGCACGTGTTACTAAAAGAAAAGGTATAATAATTTCAACTGCTGCAAATAAGGGCTCAGAAATAAAAACAAAAATAGACTTTACTGGAAAATTTTGGATGAGAATGGCAATGGTTTTACTATTTTTAGATTTAATGCTATATATTATATTTTTATTTACTAGAGAACTATATTTAGATACTTCATACTATATTTATGTATTATTTGGATTTTTAGCATTGATTTTAACATTATTCTTTACCTTTAATATAGAGAATAGAACGGAATATGGAAATAGAATGCTTGGAAAAATATTAGGATTTAAAAGATTTTTGGAAAATGCAAGAGAGGATGAATTACAGGATTTAGTAGATAAATATCCAACATATTTTTATGATATATTACCATATACATATGTATTAGGGATATCAGATAAATGGATAAGTAAATTTGAAACAATAAATATGCCATCACCAGAATGGTATAAGTCAGAACGTGAAGATAGTTTTGGTTTTGAGAGTGTAACTAAAGTTTTAGATAAAACTATTAATTCAGCAAATTTTTCAAGGCCACCAGTAAGTCATTCATCATCATCATCTTCTTCGTCGTCTTCCTCATTTTCTAGTAGTGAAAGTAGATCATCAAGTGAAAGAATAGAAAATAGATCTACTGGTGGAGGATCTGCAGGAAGAGGTGCTGGAGGAGGTGGTGGCGGAGCTTGGTAGTCACACAAATATATAAATTAATTAGGAGGATTTTATATGAAAAGTAAAATAACATTAGTAATATTATTAGTTATAATAATATTTTTAGGATCATTATCTTTTTTCTTAGGATATAAATGGTATAAAGAAAAAGATAATGTACAAGCATTAAATATACAAATCGAAATTTTAAAAAATGAACAAGAAATAAATGAACAAAATAACAATAATACTGAAAATGGTGCCAGTCAAGTTGTTGAGGTTTTAGCTATTCCAAAATTTGATAGTAATAAAGTGGATATATCTGAAAGAGAAGATGCAAAACCAACTAATATTAAAGAAGAAGGAAGCTTTAATTATAAAGGAGAAGACGGCTTAAGTTATACTCTTGGTCCAAAAACTGAAAATAGTAAACAATTAAAATATAGAGGTAAAGAATATGATATATCTACTACAGCAAATATAATAGATGTTTGTTATCAATCTCCTGGATATGCTGGTGCTAACTTTGTAATTTTCTTGTTGGATGATGGTACAATTAAATATACATTTATAAGATATGATAATAACGAAAATGCAGAATTAGAAATAAAAGATTATAATTTAAAAAATGTTGTTGCATTAAAAGGATTTAGTTATACAGGTGTTACAGGAAAAGTAATTTCTTGTGTTGGAGCAATTACAAATGATGGAGTAACTCATTTATTATCAGGTGAATTATAATTTAAAAAGACAGAGAATTTTTTATCTCTGTCTTACTTTTTTTTATATGTTATTTTTTTCAATACTACAGGTTTTAATTTTAGAAATATCATTATACTTCCAAAATATATAATTGTTAAACAAATAGCAAAAGCTAACCAATCAAATCTATTAAAGAAAAATATAATAGGGTATAAAGCACATAGTACCCCCATTATCATTCCACCATATACTTCATGTTTTAGATGTCCTACTCTTTTTATTGCCTCGTTGTCTATAGATTGAAATGTTGCATCAATATGTTCAATTACATTATGTTCTATATTCATTCCTTGAATATAATCTTTAAGTGTTTTTAAGTTCTTATTTGTATTATCTTGTCTGTGTCTTTGCCCCATAGCATCACGTATAACAATTGATGCTAGAGTAAGAATAATTAGAAAATCTTTAGCACTATTATATTGAGATACAATTGACATATCATTTATATTAAAAGTACAAGCATTTAAAAACAGTATTAATATAACACTACATGTTACTAACGCTGTATGTGTTGATGGAAAATCACCATCAGCTAAAAACATTCTAAACGAAAATTTTTTACCAATCCAACATTTTAATAACACTTTAAAAGTTTGAGTAATAAACCATGTAAAAGCTACAGTTATTGTTATAAAAAATATTAGATTATAGTATACACTATCTCCAAATATGAGAGTCATATAATTAATACCTCCAATACTACAAAATTATACTAAATATTATACGTTTTGTCAAAGTTATATTATATATTATACTTCAAGATTACACATAATATTATTGGTGTTAATATGAAAATAAAAATTAAATATATAGAAAAAAATCAAGACTCAAATATAATTGAAAATAAAAATTATATAGGATTGTACTTATTTGGAATAATAAGAATAAAAAAAATAAAGATTGAAAGAAAAGTACATACAGATAAAAAAGGTAATAATCAAGTAGTAAATACTATATTTATGATTATAAAACAGATAATAAAATCATTAGAAAAAGAGGAAATAGTAAAAATAATTTCAAGAATACTTAAAAGTATAAAAGTACATACTTTAGATATGGATTTAGGTATAAACTTAAATAATCCAATATTAAATGCGTATTCTGTTGCAGCTATAAATGGTATATTACCATTATATTTAGCAAAAAACAGTAGTAATATTAATTTAAAAAATATAAGGTATACAACTTTTATATCTCAAAAGGTAATAGATTTAAAAATAGATACAATAATATACTTTTCAATTTTAAAAAATATACCAAGTATACTAAAAATTATATTAATATTAGTAAAATCTAAAATTAAAGAAATAAAAAATAGTAAGAAAACTAAAAGTTATACTAAAGAATTAAATAAGAAATATACATAAAAAAGAGAAGGAATAGTTTTTTAAACTATTCCTTCTATAGAAGTTGGTAAGTAGATTACATCACCAGGATGTAAGACTGATGTATCAATGTCCATAGCTTCGTTAACGTGTTTTACAACATCAACAAAGTAATCTAGAGTAATATCAAAATCTTTTTCATTTTGATAACTTTTAGCTATGTTCCATAGACGTTCACCATTTCCTACAACGTATGGTTCTACTTCTAATTCACCTCCTTCTATTTTTTTAGATAAGTATTCAACATATTTAGTTTCTTGTGAATCTAAATAAGTACCTAACTTATCCATTGCATAGCTGAATGTTGAACATACAACATTGCATAGCCCTATTAAAAGGATAATTCCGTATAGCAAGAGCTATAAGTCTTCTCCTTTTATAGTTAACTTTTTTTGTGTTTCTGTTTTTTTTCATATTTTTTCCTCCTTAGTAAGCAATAAGCTTTAATAAACAAACTGGACGAAAACTATCCGACTTGCTTATTAAAGCTTATCACTTCAATAAATTTATATATGCACGCAATAAAGCATACATATTGTTAATTTTATTATATCACAATTTACATAAAGTGTCGAAGAATGAATTGTTATAAAAATCAAATAAATTAGATATATTTTACATATTATAAGTATATTATCTACCATAATTGGGAAAAGTATAATTAGTATAATATGAATTAGATATTATTTGAAAGGTGGTATAAAAAAATGGAAACAAAACATCCAATAGAATCTTTAATGATTACATCAATGACTTCAATCGAAAGTATGGTAGATGTTAATACAATAATAGGAGAGAGTATTGTAACTCCAGACAATACAACAATTATACCTTTGTCTAAGGTATGCTTTGGATTTGCAGCAGGTGGAAGTGAATTCAATTCTAATAGATTAAACAAATATACAGAAAACGCTAAATTACCATTTGGTGGAGGATCTGGTGCAGGTGTAAATATTACACCAGTAGGATTTTTGGTTATAAAAGATGGTGTAGCTAAAGTTTTAAATGTAGATGGAATAAATGTAGTAGATAGAGCAGTAGATATAATACCAGATATAATAAATAAAATAGATTGCTTAATTAATAAGAAATTAGATAAGTGTGAAAATAAACAAAATAAAGAGGCAAAAAAAATCAAGAAAACTAAAGTAGTAGATATAGACATAGATGATGATGATTTAGATGAAGAATTTTATGAAGAAGAATAAATAGAAGAAGCAGCTTAGTTAGCTGCTTCTATTTTTAATTGGTGTTTTGAAGAAGTTCTTTTAGAACGGTTATCGTTTCTAAAAGAATTATATAAGTAGCTAATAGTTTTTACTGGAACTACTACTACCATGTTTGCAATAGCAAATATGAAGTTTATTGGATTACCCAAAAACATAATTGCAATTGCAATAAAAGGAAATACAACAGCTATAGCTATTAATGTTTTAAAGAAATTACTATGAATTCCAGCATAGTTTTTAATTAAAACATTACTATCTGTATTGTATTTATCCATAATACTTCCGTAGAATTCACTTGCTTCTTTAGCACGTGTTTCTTGGGCTGCTCTTTCTTCAGAACCACTTTCAAAGTCATAAATACTTCTAGTCTCCTTAATCATTTGAGATTCAGAAATATAAATTTCTTTTGCTGGTTCTCCTAAGTAGAATGTAAATATTCCACTTATAACAGAAAGTAATATCATTATGAATAACACAATAGTAGCTGTCTTAGCATTTTGTGAACGCTCACTTAATACTTTTCCTATCTTAGAAAAGATACTCTCTTTTTTCTCTTTTCTTTTACTTTCCTTTTTTTCCATTCTTCTTCCTTCACCTTTTTTACTTGTTTTTGCCATTATAATCACTCCTTTTCGATAATTTTTTTATAAAATATAAAATTTCTTCGGATTGTTATAAATGTTTTATCTTTTGTGCGTTTCCGAACATATTTGTTTGCGGCAAAATAAAAAGAAGTCAAATAATGGCCAGAGACCATTATTAAACTTCTCTTAAAAACAAACTATAATACATTTATATTATATCATAATTTACATAAAAAGTCAATCTTGTGCAAGTGTTTACTATATTAAACATAAGCATTGTCGAATGTGTGTATATTGTGTAATATCTATATGTTTTATTGACTTTTAAATTTTCTAAAGATATAATTTAGAGTATAATTAAGTAGAGGTGAGAATTTGGAAGAATTAAAAGAACTTGACTCTTTAAAAGATATTGTAAATAAAAGATTTGATTTATATTTAGATAAAGTAGCTTTTATTGAAAAAGAACCAAATCGTAGAGAATTTACTAATATAACATATAAAGAGATTAAAGACAAAATAAATGGACTAGGAACATACTTGCTAAATGATTTAAATTTAAAAGGTGAAAAGATAGCTATAATAGGTGAAAATTCATCTAGATGGTATGTATCATATATGGCAATAGCATGTGGAGTAGGAATTGTTGTACCAATAGATAAAGGTTTACCAGAAAATGAAATACTTAATCTGATAATAAGAAGTGGAGTAAAAGCAATAATATATTCATCAAGAAGAAGTGAACTAATTCAAAGAATTAAAGAAAAATTACCAGAAGATATTATATATATTGATATGAATAAAAAAGAATCAGATGATGAAGGACTAGCTTTTGATAGATTAATAGAAAAAGGGTTAGATGCTATAAATACAGGAAATGATAGCTATATAAATATGCCAATAGATAAAGAGGCTTTTAATATATTATTATTTACTTCTGGTACATCAGATAAAGCTAAAGGCGTAATGTTATCACATAAAAATTTATGTTCTAATATTTATTCTTGTTCATGTGTTGTTCCTACATTTGGAAATTATACATGTCTGTCTATTCTTCCATTACATCATACATATGAATTTACATTAGATTATTTATTTATGACAGCAGCAGGTGGAACAATTGGAATATGTCAGGGATTAAAATATTTTAATAAAGATATAAAAGTAATAAAACCAGATTTTATTTTAGCAGTTCCTGCTTTTATTGAAAGAATAAATAAAGTAATTGAAAAAGGAATAAAAGATTCTGGAAAAGAAAATATAATTAAATCAGTAAAAAAAGTCGCTAATGGTTTTAGTAAGTTTGGAATTGATTTTAGAAGAAAAGTATTTAGTAAAGTACATGAAAATTTGGGTGGAAATTTAAAATACTTATTTTGTGGTGCAGCTCCACTTGATTTAGAACTAATTACTAAAATGGAAGGATATGGATTTAAATTCTTACAAGGATATGGACTTACTGAAACATCACCATTAGTATCAGGAACGTCTTTAAAATGTGACGCTTCAGGTACTGTTGGAAAAGCTGTTGAAGATGTGGATATTCGTATAGATTTAAGTGGAAATGCAGATGAAACTAGCAATATAGGACAAATAATAGTTAAAGGCAATAATGTTATGCTTGGATACTATGATGATGAAGTCGAAACTAATAAAGTACTTAAAGATGGATGGTTTTATACTGGAGATTTAGGGTATTTTGATTTGAGAGGAAATTTAGTAATAACAGGTAGAGAAAAAAATGTTATTGTTACATCTAATGGTAAGAATATATTTCCAGAGGAATTGGAAAATTTAATAAATAAAATTCCTCTTGTTTCTGAATCAATGATATATGGAAAGAGAAAATCGGATAAATCAAAAGATGTTATTATTGCAGCAAGAGTAACACTAGATAAAGAAGAACTTGAATATAGATTTGGAGACAATATACCTTCAGATGAAATTATATATAAATTGATTTCTGAAGATATAAAAAAAGTAAATAGAATGATGCCTTCATATAAATCTATAAAGGAACTAGAAATAAAAAAAGATGATTTTATTAAAACAACAACTATGAAAATAAAAAGAAAAGAAGAAATAGAGAAGACAGATTACTCATCTATGATTACAACAGAGTTGCTTAGTAAAGCTATTTCAAATAAAAGGAAAGAAAAAAGGAAAGTTTTAAATGTACAAGCAGAAAAGAAAAATATATAGTTTTGTATAATATCCTCTATATTCCACATAATATTTTTAATGTAGCGATATTTGTAAATATTATTATAAGTATTATATCAAGGTTATTAGTATTTTTAGCTACTAATAAAAAAGATAAGAATACAATAATATAAAGTTGATTGCTATATAAATAGATAAGAGTAAATTGGTATTTTAAAATTAAAACCAGTTTACTTTTTATTTTCTTATATATATTCTGTATTTATAGAATATTAATATATAATCACTCCTTGGAGGTGATTATATGGAATTTAAAAAGAAAATTAGAAGAGATACTATAACTCATACTATTAGATTTTCTGGTGAGACATACGATAAGATTTGTAAAGTTGCAGAAGAAAATGAAATTACTTTTAATAGTGTAGTAAATCAAATTGTTGATGATTTTTTTCAAAAAGAAAGCGAGGAATAATCCTCGCCTTTTATGTATGGTGCCCCTTCGGGGGCTCGAACCCCGGACAAACTGCTTAAGAGGCAGCTGCTCTACCAACTGAGCTAAAGAGACTTTTAAATACAATTAGTATTATAACAAAAAAAATAAAGAATGTAAATATTTTAAATAAAAAAATTAAAAAACTATAGATTTTTTGTGTTTTATGATATTATAATAGTGTGACAGGAGGAAAACAATAATGCAAGAAGATATTTTTAAATATGGATTAATTGTAGGTAGATTTCAGCATATACATGCAGGTCATGAAAAGCTTATTAATATAGCACTAAAACTTTGCAATAAAGTATTAATTTTTATAGGGTCTGCAAATCAACCAGTAGGTGGAAGAAATCCATATACATATGAATATAGAAAATCTTTAATAGAAATAATATATAAAGAAGAAATAGAATTAGGAAGAATTACTATTGCACCGTTAAATGATTGGAAGGATAGTACAATACTTTCTCCAAAATGGGGAGAATATGTTTTAGATAGTGCAAAGAATATTCTTGGTGATTATCCCAATTGTATAATATATGGAAAAGATAAAGATATATTTAAATGCTTTTCAAAAGAGACTGTTAAAAATTTATCTGAAGTATATGTAGATAGAAATAGTTTACTAATTTCAGCTACTAAAATGAGAGAGTATTTAGCTAGTGATGATAAAGAGGCATGGATGAAATTTACAAATAGTAAAATTCATAATAAATATGAGGAATTGAAAGAAAAGCTAGAATTATCTAGTTTAAATATAATAGATTAAGTAATATGAGGAGGTATAGAAAATGCAAGGAATATTTTTAGAAGATGAAGGAATAAAACAATTTATTACAGAAGAAGAATATGCTAAAATGTGTAAAAAAGTTGAAAAAGCACATGATATGCTAGAAAAAGGTAATGGAAAAGGTAAAGAAATGCTTGGATGGATTAATTTACCTGCAAATAGAGATGAAGAAGAAATTGAGAAAATAAAAAAATGTGCTGATAGAATAAACAAACAAGCTGACGTTTTTGTTGTTATTGGAATAGGTGGGTCATATTTAGGAGCAAAAGCAATAATAGATCTTTTTGATAATACATTTGCAAATCTTGAGCCATATTCAGAAAGAAAACATCCACAAATAATATTTGCAGGAAATAATTTGAGCGGAAAATATTTAAGAAATTTAGTAGAGTTCTTACAAGATAAAGATTTTGCTATTAATGTTATTTCAAAATCTGGTTCAACATTAGAACCAGCTGTTACTTTTAGAACATTAAAATTATTACTAGAACAAAAATATGGTGATGTTATAGCAGCTACCAGAATATATGTTACGACTGATCCAGATAAAGGAATTTTACACGATTTAGCAATAAAAAATGAATATGAAATGTTTAAAATACCACACGATGTTGGTGGAAGATATTCAGTTTTAACAGCAGTAGGACTATTACCTATGGCAGTTGCAAATATTAATTTTGAAGATATATTAGATGGAGCTCAATTTGCATCATTTATATTTAATAATAGAGATGTATCAAATAATGATTGTTATAAATATGCTGCATATAGAAATATATTAAGAGAAAAAGAGAAAGATATAGAGATTCTTGCAAGCTATGAGCCAAGTTTTCAATATTTTATCGAATGGTATAAACAACTATTTGGTGAAAGTGAAGGAAAAGATGGAAAAGGTATATTCCCAGCAGGAGTTAATTTAACAACAGACCTTCATTCTATGGGACAATTAATTCAAGATGGAAAAAGAAATATATTTGAAACAGTTATTAATGTTCAAGTAGATAGAAGTCTAATATTCCTTCCAGAAGTAGAAGATAATTTTGATAATCTTAACTATTTAGCTGGAAAAGAGATAGATTATATTAATAAGCAAGCATTCAAAGGAACTCTAAAAGCTCATATTGATGGCGGAGTGCCAACAATGGTAATTAATCTTGAAGATATTACGGAATATAATATAGGTCAATTAATATACTTCTTCGAAAAAGCATGTGCAATAAGTGGATATATTCTTGGTGTAAATCCTTTTGATCAACCAGGAGTTGAGGCATATAAAAAGAATATGCTTGGATTACTAAAAGATGGTGAATAATTAAAATAATAGTATGAAATTAGATATAGCTAGCACTAATATTTACATAAAATGTTTACAAAAAAGAATTATTGTGATATAATCCAGATATCACAGTAATTTTTTTACAACTTGAACATAAGATTAAATATAGTAGTAAACAATAAGGAGGATAAGTAGTGGAAAGTTATATTGACAATAATAATGTTGAAATAGGTGGAGAAATAATAGAAGAAGCAAAATTTAGTCATGAAATATATGACGAAAAATTCTATAAATTTTTAATAAAAACTAAAAGACTTAGTGATTATGAGGATATATTACCAGTAATAATTTCAGAAAGATTAGTTAATTTAGAAGAAATTAAAATAGGAAAGATAGTAAAAATATCTGGACAATTTAGATCATATAATTTACAAACTGAAACAAGAAATAGATTATTATTATCTATTTTTGTAAAAGAAATTGAATTTACAGAAGATGATAAAGTATTAACTTTAAATGATGCAAATTTTATTGGGTATATATGTAAAGAACCTGTTTATAGAAAAACTCCTTTAGGAAGGGAAATAGCTGATGTTTTAATAGCAATAAACAGAACATATAAGAAATCAGATTATGTACCATGTATCCTATGGGGAAGAAATGCAAAATTTTGTGAAACATTAAATGTTGGAGATTTAGTAAAACTTAATGGTAGAATTCAATCAAGAACATATGAAAAGAAAATTACAGATGGAGAAATAATTAAGAAAACTGCATATGAAGTATCAGTTTCTAAATTTGGATATATGGATAAAAATCAATAAATATGATATAGTCATACTTTTTTAGTATGACTTTTTTTTAATATTGAAAAAGGATCTATGGTATTACCATTTTCAAATACACTAAAATGTAAATGTGGTCCAGTTGTATTGCCATTCATTATTCCATTACTTAAATATCTTGGACCTACGTATCCGATTATATCTCCTTTAGAGACATATTCTCCAACATTAACCACAAATGTTTCAGAAATATGACAATAAAGTGTTTTAATACCTAAATCATGGGAAATAATAACAGTGTTCCCATATCCATCTTTTAAAAAACTAGCATATTCTATAGTACCTGACCCACTTGCATAAATTTCACTTCCTTCTGGTGCTAAAAAATCTATACCATTGTGAAAGTTTGAGTTCCCATATAATATACGATATCCATATTCTGAGGAAATATCCGTATACTTAGTAGGATATATAAAATTAGAAGAATCTTGTGAATTAAAATTATTTGAATAAAGAATTAAAATAATTAAGAATAAAAAAATATATTTTTTCAATAAAATCACCATGAAGATTATACAAATAAAAAAATGAAAAGTAAATGAAATAAATATCAAAAAACATGTAAAAATTCGTAAAAAACGCATAAAAAATAACTCAGAGACATCCAAAATTAACCAAAACTATTGATTATTGGACTAAAATTTGGTATAATTATATTAGAGTAAACAAAGGAGGGTGTTTATTATGAAGAAATTTATGTTAAGAGTTATGCCAATAGTTCTTGTAGCTTTATTTGTAGTTGCTCCTACAGTTTGGGGAGTATATGATCCATTAGCAGGTAATCCAAATCAAAGTATTAGTACAGTAGATACAGCCGTACAAAAAGTATGGGGTACTGTATTAACAGTATTACAAGTATGTGCTGTAGCAGCTTTAGTATTTGCTGGTGTTAAATACATGTTTGCTAGTGCAGAAGGTAAAGCAGATATTAAAAATGGTATGATAGGACTTGTAATAGGTGCAATCTTAGTATTCGGTGCAAGTGCTGTTATTAAGATGATTATATCTGCATCTGAAGAAGTAACAGGAAAATAAGCAACTCAGATTAATTGAAGAACTGGTAACAGTTCTTCTTTTTTTACTTAAAATGTATTTACAAATACCCAAAAAATGGTGTATAATTATAGTAAGAAAAAGGGTGTGGTTAATATGAAAAAAATGATAAGAGTATTTAGTATATTATTTTCAATAGCCTTATTAATTGGAATTACTTCTAATGTATTTGCTTTGGGAAATGGTTTTAATGAAAATATATATAATTCTATTAGTAATAAAAATGTTTCAACATCTATAGCAACACCAGCAGAGAGAATAGTTGGAACAATATGTACTATATTGCAAATATTAGCAGTAGGTGGAATTGTGGCACTTGGAGTTAAATATATGTTTTCAGGAGCATCTGATAAGGCAAATATAAAACAAACACTTATTTATGCTGTTATTGGTTTAATATTAGTGTTTAGTGCATCTGCTGTAGTTAAAATGGTTATTGGAATAGGAAATGATTTATTATAATAAAAATATAGATTCAATTGAATCTATATTTTTATTTTATAGAATAAAGTGACACAAATGTTACAAAAAAAAAAAAAATATATATAAATATATAAAATAGTCTTAAAAAAATATGCGTTTATATGATATACTATAAAAGAATTATTAGGAGTTGATTAAATATGAATAAAAGAATAAAAAATATTATGACTTTTGTTTTAACATTTATTTTTATAGCTATTATTGGATATGGAGTTATGGAAGTAAAAGCAGATTTTATAGGAGAAGCATCAGAATGGTATAAAAAAGGTGGAAACACTGAATCTATTGATTTGACAGAAATTGCTAACTTAGTAAATATTGCAGGAACAGCTGTTATAGCAATTGTTACAGTAGTTTTAGGAACAAAATATATGTTAGGTAGTGCTACAGGAAAGTCAGAAGTTAAAGAACAATTAATTTCATTATTAGTAGCATGTGTATTATTTTTTGGTTGGAGCAATTTGAGTGGAATATTAATATCTGGAGCAAATTTTAATTCTACAACAGGAGGATATAGTGGTGTAGGAGGAAATACTCAATTATTTATATTTCAAAAAATGGGTGAAAATGCTGATATAAGCACAGTTTTTGCAGAAGTTTTTGCTATAGTTATGTTTATAGCAAGAATAGTTGCAGTAGTAGTTACAATGGTTATTGGTGTTAAATATATTTTTGGTGGTGCTGATGTTAAATCTTCAATTAAGCAAAAAGGGCCAATGTATATTATTGGGATTTTGATGATTTTCTGTACTGTTGGAATTTTAAGCTTTATATCAGATTCGATAATTAAAGCTTTAACAGTTTAAAATAAATAGGGGGCTAAGATATATGGGAAGAAGTTATACAGTACCTCGTAGTGCTAAAGGCGAGTCAAGAATATTGTATATTTTTACAGTTAAATCTCTTGCTATCACACTAGGCTTTGCTGCAATAGGAGTATTAATTTATTTTATACTAAAATCTTTTATGGAAGTGTCACTTATTACAATGATTTTAATAATAGCTCCATTTGCAGGTATTGGATATTTAATTGGTGCCATGAAAATACCTGATGTACCATTAATGGGACCACTACAAAAAGCTGGTGGAGAAAATGTTTCAGATATACTTTTAAGATTAATTACATTTAGATCAAAGAAAAAAATTTATATGTACAATATTAATAGAAAAGTTGAAAAAAAAGAAGTTAATAAAGATATAAGGAGGAAAAAATAAATGGTTACAATAATATTACCTATTATTTTTTTAGTAATAATGTTTATTTTTTTCATTTTGTTTTTAATGCTAAGTAAAAGACAAGAACGTGATTTGAATACAATGGACAAAAATGGAAAAATAAAACAGGATAAAAAAGAAGAAAAAGAAAGCAAGTCTCAAACAGATAATAAAAATACAATAAAAAAAGAAGATGTATTTAAATTTATGGAATTTGACAAAATTTTAAACAATATGATTGTTCAAAACAATGGTTCAAGATTTACAATGGCTGTTAAATGTAAAGGAATAAATTATGATTTAATGTCAGAGGTTGAACAACTAGCAGTTGAAGAAGGATTTATTACATTTTTAAATACACTTAAATATCCTATTCAATTATATGTTCAAGCACAAAATATTGATTTAAAAAGTGTTATTGAAAACTATAAAAAACAAACAGCCTCTATATCTCAACAATATGATGAAATAAATAGAGAATATTCTAAACTGGCAACAAATTTTGATGTTGATGAAAGAAAATTAGATAATCTTTCAAAGGAAAGAGATAGTATTAACAATGTATATGAATATGCAGCAGATATGATAAGTTATGTAGAAAAAATGAGTGTTAATAAAAACTTGTTACAAAGAAACTTTTATGTATTAATTTCTTATAATACTAGTGAAATACCAGCAGTAGATAAATTTAATAAAGATGAAATAATAGAAATGTGTTTTACTGAATTAAGTACAAGATGTCAAGCAATTATTAGTGCTTTATCATCTTGTTCTGTTACAGGAAAAATATTAGATTCTAATGAATTAGCAGATTTATTATATTCTGCATACAATAGAGACGATAAAGGTCTAATGGGAGTTCAAGAAGCTCTTGATTCAGGCGTATTTAGATTGTATTCTACATCAGAAGATGCAATTTATAGAAAAACATTAGCTTTAGATGAATATTTAAAAAATGAGGCTAAAATTAAAGCCCTTGAAGCTATGAGAGAAGTTATTTTAAATGATAGTATAGAAACACCTGCATCTAGAATAATAGATGAAGAAGAAGAAATAAGTAAAAGAGCAACTAATATGATAAAATCAGAAGATTATGATCAAGATTTCAAAAATAAAGTAAATAAAAAAATATTAAATGATTTTAGAGAAACAAAAAAAGTGTTATTAGAAGAAGACCAAAAGTTAAAAAAAGCATATAAGGAAGAAGCTGAAAGAGAAATTGAAAATTTAGAAACATTAAAAAATAAAGAAAAACCAGAAGGAATACAGCTTATGGAAAAAGCAAAACAATTAGAATTACAAAAAAATAATGAAGAAAATAATACAGAAATTATTAATAGTGAAGTTAGAGTTCAAGACAATGTAGAAAAAGAAAGTAATTTTGAACAAGAAAATGTACCTATTAATGAAACTATTTCTAATGTATATTCATCTGATTCTGAAGATGATGAAAGTATTGTATAGGTAGGAGGAATATGAATGGCTAAGAAGATGTCTCGTAAAGAATTGAGAAAATTACAAGAGCAAAAGGCTAAAGAAGATGCACTTCAAAGTAGTTTTGATGAAGAGGATATATTAAAAAAGAATAAATCTGAATTACATGATTTATTAGCACCATCTGGAATTGATGCAACACATTTTGATTATCTTGAAATTTTTTCTAAAGTATCAAGATTTGCAAGAACTTTTTATTTAACAACAGTTCCTAGACAAGCCACATTCCCATATTTCTTATCTGAAATATATGAATTTGGTGATGTTAATACATCTGTATATATTACACCTATACCAGAAAATAATTCTATTAATGATTTAAATAAAGCAATTGTTGAACTTGAATCAGAACGTGTTGTTGCAAATAATAGAGGAGATATAAATAGATTATCTGTATTAGGAACAAAACAGGCAGAAGCTGAGAGCCTTAGAGATCAAATAGCTGCAGGATATAATAAACTTTTTGAAGCAACTGTTATATGTACTTTATTTGCATATACAAAAACAGAATTAGATAAGTTATCTGAAATATTAGCAATGGAGGCTTCAAAAAATCAGTTAGGTTTAAAAACAGCTTGGGCATTGCAAGAGGAAGGATTTCAATCTAATTTACCACTTAATAATAATAAGATTACTAGAAAACATACATTTGATAGAGGTTCAATGGCAACAGTATTTCCATTTGTAAATGCTGATGCTGGAATGGATACAGGTATTCCTATTGGAATTAATAAACAAACAGGATTACCAGTTATTTTTGATAATTTTAGCAGTACATTAACAAATTATAATATGATTATTTTTGGTAAATCAGGTTCAGGTAAATCTGTTACAATAAAAACTATTATGGCAAGATCAGCTATATTAACTGGTGTAGAAAATCTAGTACTTGATGCAGAAGGTGAATATGTTGTTGTTGCTGAAGCATTAAGAGGAATAAATATAGATATTAGTCCAACATCAAATACAATTATAAATATTTTCGATATTGAAACAGAAGTTGTTAAGGATGAAATTACAGGTAGAGAAAGAATTGAACTTAATGTTGAAAATAAAGTAGAAGATGTTACACAAGCTTTATTAACAATGGCAAGAGGTGCTACAAAATCTGAAGAAGTTAATGAATTAACAAAACAGATTATAGCAGAAATTGTTGCTGAAGAATATAGATCATATGGAATAAATAGTGATCCAGAATCATTATATGAAAAAGAAAGTAAAGATGGTTTAGGTAGAACCAAAAAAGAAATGCCAACAATTAGTTCTTGGTATGATAGACTAGTTCAAAAGAAAGAAGAAAATCAAATTGATACTTATCAATACCATTTTGACTATTTAGTTAAAGTTATGAAACAATATGTAAGAGAATTTAATGGACAAATGGCATATTTTGATGGACAATCTACATTTGAATTATTAGACAGCTGTCCATTTATAAACTTAGATATTTCTAAACTAGAAGAAAGATTTGCAAGACCACTTGCACAACAAATATTATTATCATGGATATGGGAAAAATATGTTAAGAAAAATAGTGAAGATAAATCAAAAGCTCGTTAAAAAAGAGTTCTTGTAGACGAAGCTTGGATGTTATTACCATATCCAGAAGCTGTTGATTTCTTAAATACAATGGCTAGACGTGCCAGAAAAAGAAATGTTTCATTAACAGTTGTATCACAAAAATTCCAAGATTTCTATGAAAATAAAGCATGTCAGGCAGTTTTAACTTCTGCAGAAACTAAGTTATTCTTAGCACAAGATAAATCTGAAATTGAATATTTAAAAGAAGTATTTAAACTTAGTGAAGGAGAGGCTACTTTCTTAATCACATGTTCTAGAGGTGAAGGTTTAATTAAGATTGGATATACTTCAGCTGTTATAGCTATAAAACCAACTCAAAGAGAATTTGAATTTGTTGAAACAAACCTACAAAAAATTCTTGAAATGAAAAAGAAAAGAGCTATGATGAGTGAAGTAAGTGGTGATAGGTAGGTGAATAAAATATGAATAAAAAAATCACTAAAATCTTCTCAATAATCTTTTTATTTTTAATATGTTTTAATTTTTGTAATGTATATGTATATGCTGATATAAATGAAGAGTATGCAAATGGTGGAGAATTACCTTCTATAGATTTAGAAGAAGATAAAGTTATAGAGTCGTCACCAATAACAAACTATTTGGGAAGCTTTATTTTTACAGTTGGAGTTTTGGTTGAAACAGTAACATCAAACCTTATGTCACTTGTTTCTGGAGATAAAGCATTTCCATGGGCTGATAAAATTATTTTTAATGCTATTCCACTTTTAGATGTTAATTTTATTAATCCACATTCAGAATCTTTATTAAGTCTAGATAACGGAATTGGAATTGGTGAAGTAATAAGAAATATATATTTTACAGGATTAAGTCTTGCTTTAGGATTTTTGGGAATTGTTATTGCAGTTATGGCAATAAAACTAGCTTTATCTACAATTGGTTCAGAAAAAGCAAAATATAAAGAAGCAATTGTTAAGTGGCTTACTTCTTTGATATTATTGTTTGGAATGCATTTTGTAATATCATTCTTATTTTATATGAATGAGGAAATGGTAGTTGTGGCAAGTAAAATATTAGGTAGTACAATATCAGAAAACAGTGAAAAGTTGGAAGCAGTTGTTGATCAAAAATTAAATGAGAACAAGCAGAAGATAGTTCTTAATTTTTGTAACAAAGCTGTAAGCTCAGAAGCTACTAGTGAAGCAATGTCATGGTTAAATCCAATAGGATGGATATCAAATGGCGCAAAATGGGTATATTCTAATATAACTGGAGATAAGAGAAGTCAATTAGAAGCTAAACAAGCTAATGTTGAATATTTATTTGAAAATTATGAAATTACATATGCCTTAATAAATAATAAAGATATTAAAGAATATGTATTGCCTTATGTGTCAGGAAATAGTGAAAATAGCTGGTTAAAGAATGCAACGCATGGACTTTCTAATATAGTTGTGGGATTATTTGGAGTTAATCCAGTAGCACAAGAAGTAGATTTTATGGCGTCAGCTGTTAGATTGATAAAGAATGATTTATCTGAAAGTCGTTATAATGATTTGATGAATGAGTTAAAAGCTGATCTTAGTAAAGATAAAGATTCAACAGAATATAAATCTGCTAAAGTTATGCAAGTAATATATACATATCAATATCAATATTCAAGTGGAAGTTTGAATAAAAAAGCTTCTAATCAAATAATTGGTGAATTGGGAGAGTATTTTAAAACAAATGCATGGTATACAGATGTGGAAAAAGGAGATTGGTCACCAAGTAGAGCAAGTGTGGTTGGTGCAACCTTATATACAATGTTTGTATTTCAATCTATAATGTTTTTCATGGCATATATAAAAAGATTTTTCTATGTTGTTATATTAGCTGTTATTGCACCATTTGTTGTAATATATGATTTCTTTACAAAATCAATGTCTATATAAAGGAGGAATAAAATGAAGAATGATGTCTTTAGTTCATGGTTAAAAGAACTTTGCTCTTTAATATTTGTACAAACATTTCAAGCTTTTTTATTAGCTATAGTTATGTCAGTTATTGTAAAAATATTGGCGTCTTCATCTTCAGCTTCTATGGAGGGTGGACTTGATGCTGTTGGAATATTGGCAATATTTGCTTTAGCTTCTTTTTCTAAAATTGAATTATTAATTAAAAATATTTTCGGATTAACATCAGGAGTGGGAGATCCATCACTAGCCAATGGTCATAGATCTTTTATGGGAAGTATGCTTGCTATGAAAGGATTAGGAAGAACCTTAAATAATGGAGGTAAAATTATTAGTGGTGGAGGAAAAGCCCTTGGAGGACAACTTAGAATGTGGAAAGCTAAGAAAGATGCACTTGATGGTGAGTTAGGTAAAAAACAGTTAAATGATAATAATCCAAGTGGCGTAAATCCAGGTTTAGGACAAAGTATACCAGGAGCAATGGCTTCTGGTGGAGGAGCAATTTCTAGATTATCTGATGAAATGGCAAACTTAACTAGAGCCCTAAATTCACAAGCAACTAAAACAGAAGAAAAAGGCAAAGATGATAAACGAAAAGCTTTAAATGATGCTATAGCAAATGCAAAAAAGGAAAGAAATGAAGGATTAAAAACTATGTTTTCTGGTGCTGCAGAAACAGCAGGTGCCTTACATGGAGCTGTTGCTGGTGGAGTATATGGCCTTTCACGTGGGGAAAAAATAGGAGAGAGTGCTGCAGTTGGAGCGGGAGCAGGAGACTATGTTGGTGAAAAAATAGTATCTGGAGTATCAGCAATTCCAGGGGCATATAAAACAGCTAAATCTGGAATAGATGCGTCAATTAAATTAAATTTTGGAAATTCAGGAAGAGCTTATAAAGAATTAGAAAAAGAAATTAAAAGCTCTCAAAAAAGTGATTTAAATGAATTAAATAAGAAATTAGAAATGTATGCCAAATCAAAAGGAGTTTATCAAGATTCAAAAGTTAAGTCTAGTAAGCCAAGTGTAAAAACAAAAGCTTCTTTAGATGATCAATAAATAGGAGGAAAAATATAAGAGATATTACTTATCTCTTATATTGTTATATAGTTATGAAAGAAAAAATTAATGTTTTAATAAGTAAAATTAATGAAAAAGTAAATAGTTTATCAAATATACAAAAATTATTTACTTCTATTGTTTTTTTAATTATTATGATTTTTATTACTAATGTTTTATTTCAAAAAGTATTAAAGAATAATCAATTAATGATTGATTATAAATCTAGTAATATTGAAGATTTATATTCCGTATCTTATACTTTTTATGATGAATCTGATTTATATGCTCAGATAAAGAATATTGCAGATAATATTATAATAGGACTTAATAAAACTAATTCAAATGATGAATTGACAAAAGAAAATATATATAAATATTGTTTATATCCTGAATATAAAGATAATATTTCTAAAAGTAAGTATAAAAAAAACGTTGATAATTTCTTAAGTAAAATAAATGTTTATGTTGATTCAAATATAGGATGTATTCCAGATAGTATTGTTAAATATAAAGAAAATTTTTATATAGTATGCTATAAAGATGAGAGTGATAACGAAGCTTATCTTGGAATAATGTTAAGTCCAGAATATAAAAAGTTTTATATATGGTATATTTATTAGGAGGCCTAAATGATTGATAGTAAAAAAGAAAAATTATATATATATATAGCTATTTCAGCGATATCTTTAATTTTATTAATTGTTATTTTTATAATATGGGGGTCTTATTTTTCTAGTTTTAGTTCAAAGAATATAAATAAATATGATGATACTGTAACATATGAAGATATAATGCAAAATTACTATTCGTATACTTGCAATAGAATTTTAAATATAATTAATTATGATGAATTGTTTACATATATTGGAGATGAATATAAAAATAATATAGGAATTACAGATAAAGATGAACTAAAATCTTATCTAAGAGATAATAATTTTATATCAACGAATATATTAATTAATAATATATATTATATTACAGATGGAATAAATAATATATTTAAAGTTGATTATAATGTTCATAATAAAAATAAAAATGCAATTATTACTGAAAAAGAACCATATATATTTGATATTAGTTTCGAACAAGATGATTTTAAAACAATATTAAAACAAAAATCTCCAACTTTAAATTATAATAATATAGAATATAAGTTTGAGATAGTGTCTTCTAATAACAATTCTATTAATTATAAAATTACTATTACAAATAATGATTCTTCTACTTATAAGTTTGATTTTTCAGCATTAAATTCTTTAAGATTAAGATACAATGGCGAATATTATGTTAATATGGCTGCTGTTGCCAATAGTCCTACAGTTGATTATAATATAACTCCAGGTAGTTCTAAATCTATTAATGTTTTATTTAACTTATCTTTTGATAATCAATATAAAATAGATGGCTTTGTATTTAATAATGTTTTAGTTGATGGACAAAATAAAACAATTGAGGTTACTTTCTAGGAGGTGATAATATGCAAGAAGATGAAGAACTAAATAATGAAAATTTAGAAGAAGATAATATAATAGATAAAAAAGAAGAAATTAATCAAAGAGATTTAGCTTCTAAATCAGGTATAAAAAGTAGAATTAAAAATATTATACCAAATTTTATGAATAATATTTTTGGAAATAGAGAAGGTAAAAAAACAGGATTTGATAAAGTTAAATTTAGATTACCACTAAAAACAAAATTAATTTTATTTTCTGTTTGTGTTGTTTTGATTCTTTTAGTAATTATAGTAATAATTATTGGTGATGATTCTTCTAAAAATGTTTCAAAATATAGGAATGATACAATAAGTAATTTAGGTATCAATGATAATTCAACTCCTATTCAACAAACAGCCTTGAAATTATATAATACATATGATTCTTTAATTGGATTTAATGATGAACAATTAAAAACAATTTATGATAATTTCTTAAAAAATGAAGACTCTACAAATAAATATATTATAAATTCAGCAAAAAAAGAACTTGGTTCTTCTGTATTAACTGATGGTAAATATGATTATAATTCTAAAAAAACACTGTATGAACATATTCAAAGAACAGAAAAATATAACTTTAACAATATTTTTTGGAGATTGTATACCCATACAGAAGATGATAAAGTTATTAATACAGAAAAAAATGAAGAATTAGGATTGCTTGTTCCAGAAAATGAAGATGAAGATACTCTAATAACTTTACTTCAAACAACAGCTCCATATCTATTTAATAATGATATACCATTAGGAATGCTATGTGGTTTAGTTAGTTATTCATCATCATCTCTAAATAGTTCTTCTGTTTCAGAAAGATTTGTATATCAATTAATTAAAGAAGCAATGACTAAAATGACTGTTAATAAATATGTTTTAGAAAGTGTACAATTTAATACAGTTCATGAAGTTTATGATATAGTAAAATATAGACAAGTAGATAGATATGTTGGTCGTGCTATAAGAAATGAAAAAGGCGAGATTACTGGAATGGCTGTTGATTATGTAGGAACTGTATCTAAAGATGTGTTAGATTCTAAGCCAGGACCAGAAATTGACGAACAAAGAGAAAGTGAAAAAAGGTATTCTTATGATACATATTGGTATGTAGCAAAGGCTAAAACTTATGATGCTAATATCGTAAATAACTTTGACTATAGAAAATATGTAGACCAAGAAGTAGAAGATATAGTTAATCCAGATGTAAATACTTTTTTATATGCTGATCCATTTGAAAGAGTAATAGAAGGCGCTAAACCAAGTGCTCCAGGTGGGCTTGCCGATGGTCAAATAATAGATGTAACTAGCGAATATACTGCAGAGGTTGGTGCGTATAATCATTATGAAAAAGAATGGCAAGATAAATGCTTTCCAAAATCAACAGATAATAATGTATTAAAGTATGATGATGTTGTTGAATTTAATACATCTGATGACGAAGAATATAAAGATATGAGCTTAAAAACTGATAAGAAACTAATTGATAAAGAAATTTTTCAATATGGTGCTTCTGAAATTAAAGATTATGAAGAAAAAGATAATACTGTTTTGTATGGTATAAGTTTAATAGATTGTTTTGATGCAAATAAAGGAGTTTATACTAAGTATTTAACAAGTGCAAATGCAGCTACAAGCACATATAGAGGATTAGGAAGATATAAATTAAAGGAAGGATACAAGCAAGTTAAATATTTATTAAAAAGTCTTATTAATAGGGATAAGGAAAATGGTAATAATAATGTAGTGCCTTTTGTGTATGGCTCAACTCTTGGATTTGAAGTTACTAATATATCAATAAATGAATCAACAAATGAATTTATTTCTGGAATGGATTTGTTAAAAGAATATATTAGGTCATGGGAAGGTGCAGGGGAACAACCAGTAACTACTAATTCAGAAGGTGTAGAATGTTATACTGCATATAGAGATTCTGGAGGAGATTTAACAGTAGGATATGGAGTTAATTTAGATGGTAATCCTGCAGATAAAAGAAAATTAGAAGAACTAATAGGAAAAATAGATTCTGGAACTTTAGTGCCTGTTGAATTAGTAGATGCAATTGAAGATGAAAAAATAAATTATTACTATGAGATAGCAAAATCAAAGTCTAATGGTTTAGATTTAAAAGAGTATCAATTGCATGCTCTTGCAAGTTTAGAGTACAATAATATAAAAGTTGATAGAATAGTAGAGTATTATAGAAATCCTTCATATTGGAATGAAGAAACTGATGATAAATATGAACAAGTTTATGAAAAATATAAAGATAATCAGACTGCTGTTAGTCAAATAGAAGGAGAGGCAGACTATACTAGAGGATTATATTCAAACTGGTTAGCTTTAAATACACATGATCAAAAAGGAAATGAATTAAGAGGCTTGGTAAGAAGAAGAAAATCAGAATATGTATTATTTTCACTTGGTTATTACAACACATTACAGAAATTTTATTCAGCAAGTGGTGGTGGTATTGCACCTAATGGAGCAAATCTGGTTCCAAATGGACAAGTAGATGAAGCTGCATGTAAAGAGTTGCAAACTTGGTTTGAGTCAAACATTTTTGGTGGTACTACAACAGCTGGTGGAGATTTAAGAAGATGGAAAAATGGAGCTAAAGGTGGATTTAATAGTGAATATAGTAAATATGGTACAGGGTCATCATTATATCAATGTCCTTGGTGGTCTAGACTTAGAGCAAATATGTTCTTAGAAGCAAATGGACATAGTTTACTTACTGGTCCAACTAATGATGGTATAGGAGCAGCTAAAAAAGCGGCGGACCAATTAAATATAACTTATTATGGGCCAAATCAAATGGATCAATTAAAGCCTAATTCAATAATATCATATAATACTGGTAAATCAGCTGGACATGTTGCTTATGTTGAAGCAGTATCTCAAGATAGTTATGTTATAAGTCATTGTGGAAGTGGTAAATATTGGCATGGAATACAAATTGTTCCTAAAACTCCAAATGGATTAAATATGCCAGTAGTTGGATTCTGTTGCTTAGAAGAAGCAATAAAGTAGAGGTGAAATGTATGAATAATAAAAAAAATATAATAATTATAATAAGTGTAATTGTTATAATTGTTCTAAGTATAGTATTTTTTACTTTTACAAATTTTCAAAATAAAGAAGATTTAGATAATACAGATACTGATTTGAGAGATGAAGATATAGAGTTAATAGATAATGAAAATAAGAAAATTCAGAAACTTAATAGCTATGTTGAGTTGAATACTGTAAGAAATTGTATACATAGATTTTACAGTAGTTATTTATATACTAATAATGATAATGTTAATGAAGTGGAAAATTATCAAAACAAAGTATATAAAATGCTAAGTAAAGATTACATTGAGAAAAATAATATTCAAACAAATGAAATTAAATCTATAAGTAATAATATTGAAGATTTATCTGTTGAAATATATGATATATATACTGCATCTCAGTATTTTAATAATCAAGAAGAATATGGAAATGTTAAAATTTATTTTGTTAATGGAATAATCAGAAATTTAAATACTTTAGAAGGGATTGAATTTAATTTAATAATTTTATTAGATAATGTAAATAATACTTTTGAAGTTTATATGAGTGATTATAAAGATTACTATAGGGTTAACATATCAGATATTGGAAAAGAAGTAGATTTTAATATTCCAGAAAGTATTGAAAATAGAGGAGATAATACTTTTAGTATAGTAGGTACTACTATGGATGATATCGCAAAGTATAGATTTGATATTGTTAAGACTTTACTTACAATAGATGTAGATAAGGCATATGATTTACTTATAAATCAATCAATTGAACAATTTTCAGATATAAATGAATTTAGAACATTTATTGAAAATAATAAAAAAGATATATATTTTTTAGCATATTCATCATATTCTTTAAGATATGATGAAGATAAATTATTTATAGATTGTTATGATAAAAAAGATAAGTTCTGTATTTCTATTTATTGTGATGAATATAGTTCATTTAAATTTGATATAACTGAAATATAAATCAATTATAATTAATAACATTAAAAAGAAGATGTTTTATTTTAATAAACATCTTCTTTTTTTATTTTACATAATTTACTTTTCTTTAGGCTTATGATATAATTATGACGTAAAAAATATAATATCTAAATTTTAATAAAGGAGGAAAAATATGAATAAAAAAATAATTTTTTTAATAATTATAATAGTCTTAGGAATGTCAAGCTATTTTTATATTAAAAGTAGATTAAATATTAATATTGAAAATAATATTAATAATACTAATGTTATTTATAACGAAAAAAAATATTCTAATAAAATTGTAGAACAAAAATTTTACGAATTGGAATCTATAACAGAGTATTATACAATACGTAGTTGTTTAATTAAATATTTTTCATGCTATTACAATTTAAATAATGAAAATAATCAAGTAAACAAAGAAGGAGCAGAAAATCAGCTGTATTCATTATTAGATAAAATGTATAGAGAAGAATATGGCATATCATTAGCTAATATAAAAAATAAGTTTCAAAATCAATTCAATGAAAAAGAATTATTTATTGATAAAGTATTTTGCCAAAATGATAATAATATTAAAATCTATTTTGTAGATGGCTATATCCAAGATTTAGTAACAAATGAATTTAATAAAATAAAATTTATTGTAAGATTAGATAGCGCAAATAATACTTTTAGTATAGTTCCAGAGGAATATATTAATGATAAAAATTTGAACAATATTAAAGAAGGAGATATTCTTGATTTAAAATTTGATGAAACAATACTAGAGAATAAATTTAATATATATAAATCATATACTTATTCTTACGATGAGTATGTTAAAGATATGTTTTATAAGATAAAAAATTATATGTTATATAATCCTGATGCTGCATTTGAAATTTTAAATAAAAAAGAAAGTAATTTAAAAAATTATTCTGAATTTGAAAAATATGTAGAAGAAAATTATAAGAATATATTTGTAATGACCTTAGATTCATATTTGTATAATCCACAAAACAACTATATTAAATATGAATGTAAAGATAAATATTGTAATTTTGAAGTATTAATTTATGTAAAAAATAGTCCATGCAATATAAATTTTACTATTTTAAAGAAATAATATTTATAACTTAAAAATAAATATTTTCTTTGAGTACACCTATATAATAAAGGTGTATTTTTTTATAAAAAATAAAATTTAATGTATAACATAAATGTTAAATTTTTGTAAAATTAGAGTAAAAAAATGAAAAAAATAGGTATATATTATATAATAAATATATAACAAAAGAGAAAGAGAGGGAGATGTATTTTTATTATAAAATATATCATGTGATTATATGAAAAAGAAGAATAGATTAAAGAAATGTTTAAAAATTTGTTTTATATTTATTGCTGTTATTGTTGTATTTAATTGTTCAGCAACATTTGCAGCTATAAACAATGAATATTCAAGTGATACAGCAACAGTTGATATTACTGATGAAACAATAAAGAATAATTTAGTTTTAGATTATATAGGACAGTTTATATTTGCAATAGGAAACATATGTCAATCTGTAGTAAGTTGGATTTTTGGAATTTTAACAGGTAAAAGTGCATTTCCATGGGCAGATATGACAATTTTTAATACTGTTCCCTTGCTTGATGTTAATTTTATTAATCCAGATGCTGGATCATTTTTTAGTGATACAGAAGGAACAGGAATTGGTGCTGTAATTAGAAGTGTTTATTTTACAGGATTATCGCTTTCTTTAGGTTTTTTAGGGGTTGTTATTGGAGCTATGGCGATAAAACTAGCTCTATCTACAATAGCCTCAGATAAAGCTAAATATAAAGAAGCATTAATAAAATGGGCAACATCTCTTGTGTTACTATTTAGTATGCATTATGTATTAGCATTTTTATTTTATATGAATGAAGAAATGGTAGTAGTTGCAAGTAGGATTTTAAGTGGTTCACTAAGTGAATCAGGAGAAAAAATTAACGCAATTTTAAGTAAAGATTTAGATGAAAATAAGAAAACAATAGTAGATAACTTTATAAAAAGTGTCGAAGGAAAAATATCATCAGAAGATAAAAAATATTTACAAGATAATTATCAGGTTACATATTTATTACTAAACAATGAAACTTTTAGAAATTCATTAGATTATGTAAAAGGTAGTGACAAGACAAGTCTCGTTGATCATTTGGGAAGATTTGGATCTGGTATATTAGAAGGAATAACTTTTGGAAATTATGATTCACCAGAAGAACAACAAGTAGCTTTTTTAGTTGATTGTACAAATATTGTGGCAAGTGGAGTGAATAACTATAAGAATTATTATGGAGACAATGGATATGTTGAGAGAGAAATGGCCAAACAAGAAGGAAAAAGCTTAGAACAGTTACGAAGAACTGTGGCAGTTAGATTTGCTATTTCTAATGATTTAATTGAGCAATTTTCTTCTTTAGAAGTAGATGAAAATGGAGCTATACCAACTAGTACTTTATTGAAGTTTATGACTGATAATGGAGGAGAAGATATTTCTGGATATAATGAGGAACAATGTAAAGATTCAATAAAAAACTATGTAACAAAAAATGTTCAAAATATACAAGGTAATGGAAGCTTAGATGTACTTAATAAAGAAATTGAAGAAATAAAAAATATGAGCGGATTAAGTGGAGATGAAAAAGATACAGCTAATGCTCTTCTTGTGGCCTTAGATTATGCAGTTAAAGCAAATAAAGGAGAATTGGACGTTAATTCTTTAGGAACTAATTTAATTTCTAATTTAGGTGAATACTTTAAGCAAACAGCATGGAGTATAGATATAGATAATGATGGTTGGGCTCCAACACAAGTTAGTATAATATGTGCTATACTTTATACTATTTTTATATTTCAATCAGTTGGATTTTTTGTATCATATGTAAAAAGATTATTTATAGTAGTTGTTTTAGCGGTATTGGCACCAGTTGTAGTTATATATGATTTCTTTACTAAATCAGTATTAAGTGGAAAAAGTAATGTTTTTTCATCTTGGCTTAGAGAATTATGCTCATTGATATTTGTACAAACATTCCATGCTTTCTTACTTGCAATAATTATGTCTATAATAGTTGGAGCAGTATCAAGTTCATATTTGAGTACTATAGATGGTGGAATAGAAGCCGTTGGATTATTGGCGATATTTGCTTTATTATCACTACCAAAATTAGAATTATTAGTAAAAAATATATTTGGTTTAACTTCTGGTGTAGCAGATACATCTTTAGCAGCAGGACAAAAAAGTTCATTTGTTGGTAGTATGTTAGCTTATAGGGCAGGTAAAAGATTATTGGATAATCCTCGTAAAGTCGTTGGTGGAATTGGTAAATCAATTGGGGCACAGTTCAATATTAGAAAAGCTAAAAATGCTAAAAATGATTATTTAATTGGTCAAAAAGAATCAGATGAAGAAACTCCTAAGAGAAAAATATCTGGTGCTAGAGGAAGTATATCTGCTGTAAATTCTGTAGGAAATGGAACAACTTCAGAATTAACAAGTGCTATTAAGCAGTTAACACGAGAAATTAATAAGCAATCTCTTGACACTGGAAAAGGAAAAAGTGATAGTAAATTAAATGAATTAGATAAAGCTATAGAAGATGCAAAAAAACAAAGGACAGAAGGTTTAAAATCAATTGCCACTGGTACATTAGAGACTGTTGGAGCTTTACATGGTGCAGTTGCTGGAGCAACCATTGGAGCTGCTACTAACAATAATGTTGCAGATTATGCTATTAAAGGTGCTGGATTAGGAGATGCTGCAGGTGAAACTATAGTAAACTTAGGAGATACAACAATAAATGCAGGTAGAGCTTTAAAATCTGGCGTTAAAGCTGAGGTTAGAGCTCACACAGGAGATACTAAAACTGCATATAAAAAGTTAGAAAGGGAATTAAAAGATAAAAATAGCAATAGTATGAAAGATTTAAATGACAAAATAAGTATGTACGCAAAATCTAGTTCTAAAAATCAAATGAGTAGACCCAAAAATAAAATTGACGATGTTAACTAAATGAGGATAAAAATATGATAAAAAAAATAAAAAAATATATAAAGAAATATATTGATGAAATTAAAAGAATTTTTTCAGAAATGAACAATATTCAAAAATTTATTTCAGCAGTTGTATTTTTAATTATTATGATAATATTAGTTAATGTATTATCTAAAGTAATAGTAAAAGATAGAAAAAATGGTATTGATTATAAGCATACTAGTGGAAATGATATTTGTTTGTCATTAAATACAATACATGATGACGATTTATATGTTACTTTGAAAAATATATCAGATGATATATTTTCTATAATTATGGGAAATAAGTATGATGAGCAAGGAAAAGAAGTATCAATTACTAAAGTATATAATGATATTATAACCTCATCATACAAACAAAGCATATCTAAGATTAGCTTTAACAATAGGGTAAAGAACATTTATGAAAAAATAGATTTGATTAAATCTAATGATATAACTTTAATACCAGACAATATTTTAGAATATTCAAATAATTATTATATGTTGAGATATAGATGTGAAATGAATAATGAAACTATAGAAATATATATTGGAATAGCTCTAGATACAACAAGAAATATATATTATATATGGTATTTAGAGTAGGAGGAAATATAATAATGAGTGACGAAAAAAAAGAAAAAATACTTATATATTCATTAATTTCAGTTGTATGTATAATAATGATTATTGTCATTATATTAATATGGACTTCTAATTTTTCAAGAATTAGTAAAAAAAATAAGATTAATACATATACATTATCATCATATGAAAATACAATGAAAAACTATTATAATACATATCTAAGAAAAAATCTTCAAATAGATAATTTTAATGAATTATATAACGACATTCAATCATCTTATATTGAATCATTAGGATTTAATGAAAAAGAAGATGTATTTGAATACTTAAAGAATAATAAGTTTATTTCAAATATATATACAATAGATAATATAGAATTAATACCATCAGATGTAATAAATAATGTATTTTTAGTAACATATACAGTATATGGAGAACAAAAACAATTAAATATAATAGAATCTTCCCCATATAAATTTAAAATTGTCTTTATGGAAGATGAAAATTTAAAAGATTTAATAGATGAAAATATATTAAGTGGAAATATAGATGATGTAAGTTATGATTTCCAAGTTATAGAATCTAATAGAAATTCAATAAGATTAAAATTTACAATGACAAATAATTCTGAAAAAATAGTTGAGTATGATTTTTCATATTTAAATTCAATACAATTAAAATATGGTGAAAATAATTATATAAATATGTCTGCTATTGCTAATAGTTCAACAGTAGATTATAATTTACAACCCAAAAGTAGTAAATCAATAGAGATTTTATTTAATTTAGCTATAGAAGATCAAGTAAATATACAAGGTGCAAGAATTAATAATGTAAAGATTAATGGAAATACTTATACAATAGAATTATAAAATAGGAAAGGAGGTTATATAAATTGCAAGAAGACGAAGATTTAATTGAGGATGAAGTAAGCAATGAGGAAGATTTAGAAAAAGAACAACCTTTGTCAAAAGGTAATCCTATTACAAATCTTATAAAAAATCCACTTGGTTCAATTGCAAATAAACTTTCTGGACTATTTGGAAAGAAAAAGAAACAAAAAAAATCATTAATAAAATCGGTATTAGAAAAAATACCTTTTAAGGTGAAAATATTTATTGGATTGGCAATTATATTTATTTTAATTGCTGTAATTATTATAATGCTAATAGGTGATTTAGCTACAAAGGAAACTATTACAACAAGAAATAATGCGGTAAAATCATTAGCTATTGATGAGAATTCATCAGAGGCTTCTAAATTAGCATTAGAATTATTTCAAAATTATGATTCTTTAATTGGTTTTACTACTGATCAATTGCAACAAATATATCAGACATTTTTAGATAATAATAGCAATGAAAATAATTATATATTAACATCTGGTAAAAAAGAATTTGGAAAAGAAGATGGAAGTAAATTTACAATTAATGCAAAAAGAAGTTTGTATCAACATATTCAAAGAACAGAAAAATATAATTTTAATAAAATAAAATGGAAAGAATATACACATACACAAGATGGGATTGATATAGAAACAGAAGAAAATGATGAGCTAGAACTTATTTTTCCAAAGGGTATTGATGAAGATACAAAAGCAACATTACTTAAAACAACAGCACCATATTTATTAACACAAGATATTCCATTTGGATTATTATGTGGTATGGTTGGATATAGTGGAAATAGGACATCAAATGATATAACAATAGCGGAAAAGTTTACATATCAAGTAATAAAAGAAAGCTTAACTAAAATAACATTAAATAAATATGATTTAGAAACAATAAAATACAAAACTAGCTATGATGATGTGAATTATAATAGATATACATATAGTTACACAGTAAATACATATAGTAATGGGTATCAAGAATTAGTATCTGAGACAGCTCCAGAATTACAAGAAACAACACATGAAATAACTCCAGAAGCTAAAATTGATGGTACAACACAGTATCTTCATGATATATATTGGTACGTTGCAGAAGCAAAAACTTATGATGCTTCAATTGTTAATAATTTTAATTATACTAAATATAATAATTCTGATGTTGAGCAAATAAAAAATCCTGATAGTAATACATTAGTTAATACTATAGAAATAAATGAATTAGCAAATGATATATTACCAAAACAAGTTAATAGTAATGGTGGAAGACCTACAGATAAAAATGGAAATCCAGAAGCTCCTACATCAACAGAGACAAAAAAAGCAGAATATATAAAAAAAGAAGGAAATACTTATGTTTATGAGAAAGAATGGAAAGATAAATTAAGTCCAATGTCTACAGATTATCAACCATTAAATTATAATACAGCAAAAGAATTTAATACAAAATCAGATGATACTTATTCTAATTATGAAACAGATAAAACAATAGTCGATGAAAGTAAATTTGTGGAGAAAAATCCAAGTGGAACTAGTATTTTTGATAAATATACTAAAGAAGATAAAAATGTGAAATTATTTGGAATGAGTATATTAGACATAATAGATTCAAATTCTGGAATATATAAAAAATATCTTAGTGGATCAAGTAATATTTCTGAATATGAGGGAATCGGTAGAAATAAATTAAAACTTGCATATACAGAAGTAAAGAATATGTTGAATTCATTAATAAAGAAAATAGGTTCTGACGATAAATCAAATCAGGATGTAGCATTTAATTCTTATACTACAGGTATTGCATCAGAAGAAGCATTACCGTTTGTATATGGTACAAGTTTAGGATATCAAGTAACAACTTTAAGCTTTTCATCATCATCAACTACTGGTCATGCTTCAGGTTTGGATTTATTAAGAATGTTTATTCATTCTTTTGAAGGTGATGGTTCATCATCAGGTGGAGGAATGTTTGATGAAAATTATAACCATGTAACAGATGAAACAAAAGCAAAATATTATAAAGTTTATGATGCCAAAGATGGTGTGTTTACTGTTGGATATGGTGTAAATATAAATGCTAATTTTGATAAGGTTAAAGAAGCATTAGCAGAAGTAGGAACAACTATAAATTCTATATCTGATATTAGTTATGGTATGTATCTAGATAAATCAGCAATTGATAAAGTTGAGGATATTGCTTTACAAAATAAATTAGATATTGTGGTCAATGAAACTCAAGGATTAGATTTGACTGAATATCAAATTCATGCTTTAGCATCAAGAGCATATGTACATGGAACTACAGCCGTAAGCTCTGGTTCAAGTGCTCAACCATTCAGAGGGTTTTACGAAAAATATTGGCATCAAGATACTGATGATCAGTATGAAAGTTTATATGAACAATACAAGGATAAACAGACTGCTACACAAGAAATTGTTTCAAAAGTAAATTTTAGTCATCAACTTTTTACAGAGTGTTTGGATATTTATGTCTCACAAAGTTTTGATTCTCAATATCCAGGATATGAAACAAGACAAAGAGCAGAATTTACTTTATTTTCTACAGGATATTATAGCCCACTACAATTATTCTATAGAAAAGGTGGGGCTTCTCCTGGAAATGTACAGTTATTAGATGGTAGTGGTAATGTAGATATAACTGCATGTTTGGATTTACAAATTTGGTTTGAAGAGAATATATTTGGAAATAATATTCATGCTGGAACCAGTATTTCACCTGGCCCTGGTACTCACTCACTTAATCTTGATCCAAGCATTCCAAGGGGATCATATTATTCTGCTAAAACTTTAGAATATGCAAAAAAAGTAGGAGGAGGACAACATTTTGAGTACAAGGGTGTAGAATCAGGATATAAAGCAGTTGGAGAAAATAATCTTGGCATTTTCCAATGTACTTGGTGGGCACAATCTAGAGGAACACAATATCTAGCAGATAATGGATGGTCAGGATCATATATAGGAGATAGAGGAGCTTTAGGAGATGGAAGACTAGTTGCTAGCAAAATAAGCGAACAATATGGAGTACCTCTAAATACAAATATTAATAATATAAAAGCTAATTCTATTGCTTCCTTCTCTGGTGGAGCAAATGGTCATGTTGTTTATATTGAAGCTGTTGGAAATGATTATTATGTTATAAGTCATTGTGGAAGTGGTCATACGTGGTATGGAGTTGACATTATTCCAAAAGGCTCTAATGTATTTTATCCATTTGCTGGCTCTGTTTGTCTAGATGATATGTTATAGGAGGTATTATGAAAAGGAAATATTTAGCTATGTTGGTTGTATCAATTTTTATTTTAAGTATTCTTATTACTGTAATTATAGAAAACATAAATAAAGAAAACTTAAAAAATACTGATCATGATTCTCCTGAAAATGAAGAAAGAATAAATTCTACTATATATAAAATTCAAAAAATAGATAATTTATCTGATTATTATACGATAAAATCTATAGTTGGAAAATATTATTTATATTATTCTAAAATTTTTGATGGAGAAGGAAATGAAATCTCATTAGATTATGACGAAAGATTATATAATATGCTTTCACCATTATATTTAAATAAATATAATATAAAGATAGATAATATTAAAGAATATTTACAAGAAAAAAGAGATTTTTCAGTTGAAATATATAATAGTTATTATACTACTAATTATACAAATTCAATATATTACTTTGTTTCAGGATTATTAAGAAACAATAGTAATTATGAAACAGAGGAATTCCAAATAATGTTATCACTTGATAATGTTAATGGAACTTTTGAAATTTTTCCTCAAGAGTATATTAAAGAAGAATTAAATATTGATGTAGATTCATTAAATGTAAACGATGAAATCTCATTAAATTATGATACATCAATATCAAATAGAAATGATAATACATTTAGTATTCAAAACGTATCATATGAAGAATATGCTAAGGCTATGTTTGATAGAATAAGATTAATATTATTATATGATGTCAATAAGGCATATGAGTTATTGTCTAAAGAAAAAATATCAGAATTTTCAAGTCAAATTGAAATGAGTGAATATTTATTACAAAATAGAAAAAAAATATATTTATTGACATTTGGTGGATATAAATTAAGATTTGATAATAATAAATTGATATTTGATTGTTATGATAAAAATTCAGAATATAATATTACTATGTATACAGATTCTATAATGGATTTTAAATATACATTTAATGAGATATAAGTTTTACTATTTAAATTAAAAAATAATGCAAAGACTATTAGCTAAAATTGGCTAATGGTCTTTTCTTTTATATATTATATAAATAATAATATAAATTTAATATAAAACTATACAAAAAAGAGCAGAAATGTGCTATAATATGTAAAGATAAATTAGTCTAAAAACAATTACAAATGTTTTACATATATATTACAGACATTTATCTAAAAAATAATAAAATAGAATAAATTTAATAAAGATACATTGATATACTACAAATATCACAAAAAAGATGTATAATCTAACTGAAGGGGTGAGATTATTATGGATAAGTTGAAGTTAGTTATAAAGTCTAAAACTAAAGATAGTATTGCAAGAACAATTAGAATGAGTGGTAATACTTTTGATAAAATTACAGAAATTGCAGATCAAAAATCTATTTCTTTTAATAATGTAGTAAACCAACTAATTGAATATGCTTTATCAAATTTAGATGAAGAATAATTATTTAAACAAATTAAAATAACATTATAAATATTGTAAACATAGAGAATACTATATAGTATAAAAGGAAATATTTAACTCCTAAAAAACTATATAGTATTTTCTTGCATTAAAAAAATAAATAATATATAATATATATATAATAATTAAATT
>JAAGKN010000206.1_pt1 | contig 142513 bp, 120 predicted proteins | sample 6206371 | NCBI WGS metagenome assembly JAAGKN01 (sample SAMN11533720, study PRJNA540317) | gut metagenome | isolation source: fecal pellets from male and female animal of same cohort | host: Peromyscus leucopus | place: USA:CA | collected 2017
CGACAGAACCGGAGGTGCACAAAGTTATAATCGCCCATTAATTGGATTTTTTCGCAAGTAGCTGTCTCAAGACACAGCTACTTTCTATTATGTATCACCTAAATAAAGCTGTTTCAGAAAGGAGGGAAAACACAGCTACCTTTATCCTGGATTATTCACCTTTTAAACATAACGAATATGAACAAGAAAGAATACAAACAATTGCTTTTGCCTATCCTGCTGATTGTGATGGTGTTGGTTGGTGGAGGAGGGTGTAGTGACGACGAGGAGCCGGCACCTGAAGATTATGGCTACCTGACAGTTAAATTGAACGCGAATGATCATCGATTCGAAAATTTGAAAACAATGGATGTGATAAGGAATGCAAATTGTGTTGCCAGTGATTTTTTTGACATATATGAAAAAAATGACTCTATATTTATTTCATATTATGGCATCTTGTTGTATCCGACAAGGCTTCCTGATGATTTTTCAATTTCGACAAAAGCAGTTATATTTACCGGGACTGTAAAACAGAAACCTGATGGAGTAGACTACTATCCACTAATATTGTATGATTTTAAATGTGCAACGGATATAAAAATAGAATTTTAAAAAATAAACCAATGAAACGAATATACTTAATAACAATACTAATATCCATTGCTGTTTTAATGTATGGACAAGTGCAGATCAGTTACCAACCGACTACCGAGCAATTGGCAAAAATCAATGCGGTGAGTATAGTCGCGCGTTCGTCTGTAAACAAAATGATGTTACCGACTTTTGATGTCCAACAGATATTGGAAGAAGATCGTTTGAACCAAATAGAGGATGTTAATATTCCTTTCCGTTTTGGGAAAGGGTTTGATACGGATTTATCTTTGAACAAAAGTGGATCATGGCAAAATATAGATGACGGAAGGGTTTGGATGATGCGATTCCATTCTCCGGGGGCAAAGTCATTGAATTTTATTTTCAATGATTTCTATTTGCCGGAAGGAGCAGAATTGTATATTGTAAATGCGGATCAAACAGTTCTGTATGGACCGGTTACGGCTTCTTGCATTCCGGAAGATGGCTTTTTTATGACAGATTTGATTGCCGGTGAAGATGTTTCCATCCATCTGTTTGAACCAGGGGAATGCATGGGGCAATCTCGTTTGAAAATTTCGAGGATCATTCATGCTTATCGGGGAGTATCTGTTGATGCTAATGGAGCATTGAGAAGTTCTGATGATTTATTGCCATGCCATAATGATGTTGCTTGTTTTTCGGATTGGAATGCAGAATCAAAAGCGGTAGCCTTAGTCCTGTTGGCGAATGGAACATCTTTGTGTAGTGGAGCTTTGGTTATGTCTGCCGACCATAGTTTCAGACCTTATTTTTTGTCGGCTTTTCATTGTGTTGACATCGGGGATATTCCGGGTACACTTACTGCTGCTGAAATCAGTGAGGCCGAACATTGGATGTTCAAATTTGATTATAAAAAAGGATGCGGAAGTAATACGATTTCTTCAGGGGTGACTTTTAATGGGGCTGTTTTTAGGGCAGGATATTGTGACACTGATTTTGCATTGATGGAATTAAACTCTAATCCTGGTAATGTACTATATCCTCCTACTTGGTTAGGTTGGGATCGATCCGGCAGTACGCCTCTTTCCGGTACTTATATACATCATCCGGTTGGAAGCCCTATGAAAATTTCGTTTGATGTGAACAATTTATCATTGCATAATATAGTTTTGAATTGGACTAATGGTACATCTTCTCCTATTAATACGCATTGGAGAACAATATTAGATAATGGAGTAGTTCAACCGGGGTCATCCGGATCTCCTCTATTTGATCAAAACAAAAGAGTTATAGGACAGCTCCACGGGGGAAAAACATCATGCTCATACAAAGATACTACTTACTCTGGAGCATTCCATAAATCCTGGACGGGAGGAGGTACGAACTCTACCCGTTTGAGTAATTGGCTTGATCCCAACAATAGTGGGGTGATGACGACAAATACTTCTTCATATCCATCTATCTCAGGGAATGATATTATCTGTCCGTATGACAATCCCCATCTTTACTATATTTCCGGTATTCCGGAGAACACGCCGGTTACTTGGACTTGTTCCAATAACTTGACAATTTCACCGTCCGGAACTTCATGTTCTGTTAGTGCTTCGGCAACAAAGGTCGGATACGCATCTATTTCAGCACGTATAAATGGGTCGACTACGGTACTTACTAAGAACATCGAAGTCTCTTCCACCTCCGGAAATCCTTACCTGTCCTATACGTCTGACGACCGTTATGTTTATCTGAGAATTCACACGCCCAACATCTACGGAATCCGGCAATTTATTTGGAATGCAACCGGAAGCGGCTCCTACAGTTCAACAACCGGTCCCGGCGGTGATTATTGGACTATACCGAAAGGCAGCTACAATGTAGAATGTCGGGTTGTTACGCAATGTGTACACATGGTAGCGACAACAACCGTTAATGTAGCCCGTTCGTCCATCTATCCGAATCCGGTCAGCCAGACGTTATATATCGATATTGTGGAGCCGGAGGAAACACCAACAGCCTCCAGTGCTGTGTCAGCAAATCAAAAAGCATCGTTCGGACAGTATGAATTGCGTCTGTTCAATATGCAAGGTTCTCTTGTCCGTAACTTGCGTACAACGAACCGGCAAGTCTCGATCAATGTTTCCGGCTTACCCGATGGCAATTATTTCTTGCACATCCTGCGAGATGGTGCGACAGAACCGGAGGTGCACAAAGTGATAATCGCTCATTAATAGTTTTTTCGAAAGGGGTATGTCAAGCGCAGTCCCTTTCGATTGATTCGCATCATATTGATAACTTAAATTCTAATGATTCACCTTATTAAACAAACAAGTATGGACAAAAGAAAATACAAACAATTGCTTTTGCCTTTCCTGCTGATCATGCTGGTGCTGGTCGGCGGCGGGGGGTGCGGTGACGACGAGGACTACGAGGGAGAATATTTGAAGTTGATAGGAAGTTGGAAAAACCTGAAGTACATAAAATTGTAATTATTCATTGATACATATAACATCGTTCAAACCTAACATACAACCGGCATGGACCTGCTATAGAGAAAACAGTAAGTTCTTGATAGCAGGTTTCAAAATTACCACCTCGTCAAAAATAAATCGCCGTTTTCCACGTTAGTGAAATCATAACGATAATGGATTATGAAGATTCGTACAATAGCTACGCTACTATTTATATTGTTCTCGATTACTGCTTTCGGGCAAGGGCACGCTAAGATCAGCGGTTACATACGCGATGCGGACGGCAGTCCGATGGACTTGGTCAACATACGCGTCAAGAACACGTTGATCGGAACGGTGAGCAACGAGAAAGGTTACTACTCGCTATCGGTCGCTACCGGCGATTCGGTAACGCTTATCTATTCTTGTTTAGGATACAACAAGGCGGAACGGATCATTCCGCAAGTGCTCCAAGACATGCGGCTAAACGTACAGATGAACTACACCACGCTCGAACTGGGCGAGGTCGTGGCAACCGCCATCCGCAAGCAAACGACCACCCTTGAAACACTGGATGCCGACCGTGTCAAACTGCTCCCCGACCCTGCCGGAGGTAGCATCGAGAGTCTGGTTGTCACCTTTGCAGGTGTCACGTCAAACAACGAATTAAGTTCGCAATACTCCGTGCGTGGAGGCAGTTACGATGAGAACATCGTCTATGTGAACGGGTTGGAAGTGTTTCGTCCGTTGCTCATCCGCTCCGGACAGCAGGAGGGATTAAGTTTCATCAATCCGGACATGACGGAAGCCGTCAACTTCTCCGCCGGAGGGTTTGAGGCCCGCTACGGCGACAAGATGAGCTCCGTGTTGGACATCACCTACAAAAGACCGAAAGGATTCGAAGGTTCGGCCTCCGCCAGCCTGCTGGGAGCCAATGCCTATGTGGGAAGTTCTTCCGGCAAGTTCACACAGGTGACCGGTTTCCGTTATAAAACAGGACGCTCCCTTTTGAAAACAACCGATACGGATGCCGAATATGATCCGAATTTCATTGACTTGCAAACCTATATGACCTACCGGTTTGCCCCGAAATGGGAGATCAACTTCCTCGGGAACCTGGCCATAAACAATTACAAATTCATCCCCCACACCCGCGAGACCTCTTTCGGAACGGCAACGAACGCCAAGAAGTTCAAAGTGTTCATGAGTGGCCAGGAACGGGACAAGTTCGAGACATTATTCGGAGCACTCACTTTAAAGCATAACCTGAACGACAATACGGAACTCGGCTTGCAAACATCCGCATTCACCAGCAAGGAAGAGGAAGGATATGATATCGCCGGCGATTACTGGCTGGGAGATGCAGCCGAAGAAGGCGGAGGGGAAATACAGGACCTATCCATAGCACGCTATAACGAGCATGCCCGCAACCGACTGCACTCCAACATCATGAATGTCGGGCACTACGGTATCACCCGCATGAAAAACAATACGCTGAAATGGGGCGCCATCGTCCAGCTGGAGAAAATCAACGACAAGATCAGCGAATGGGAAAAACGCGATTCCGCCGGCTACTCGCTACCGCAAGGAGGCGGCAATGTCAACGTGATCGCAAACCTTTTCTCTGATAACGAACTGGAAAGCACACGTATTTCCGGCTATTTGCAGGATGTATTCAAGTTCCGTACCCAACAAGGGCTGTTCACGCTGGTCGGTGGTGTACGCGGCAGTTACTGGAGCTATAATAAGGAATTCATATTCAGTCCGCGTGCTTCAATCGGTTTCATTCCGAACTTCGACCCAAACCTGACATTCCGCTTGGCTTCCGGCCTGTATTACCAGTCCCCGTTCTATAAGGAATTACGTACGACCGTGCAGGACGAACACGGCAACAGTATCATACAACTGAACAAAAACCTAAAATCGCAGCGCTCCATCCATGTCATTGCAGGAGGCGATTACACATTCCGGGCATCCGGCAGGAATTTCAAAGTCAGTGCCGACATGTATTACAAAAAGTTGGATCACCTGAATCCTTATACGGTGGATAATGTCAAAATCCGATATTACGGCGAAAACTGCGCCGAGGGCCATGCGATGGGACTCGATGTCAAATTCTTCGGTGAATTTGTTCCGGGTACGGACTCCTGGATCAGCTTCTCCCTGATGAAAGCGGAGCAGAGCATCCGGGGAAGCGAATATGTCCCGATGCCCAACAGCCAAGGTTATAATGTTTCGCTTTTCTTCCAAGATTATTTCCCCGGTTACAAACGCGTCAAGCTGAATCTGAAAGGTGTCCTGTCCGGCGGCCTTCCCGTCACAGCCCCGCGCACAGGCTATGAGGAGGGCTATTTCCGCACTCCGACCTACAAACGTGTGGACCTCGGTTTCTCTTACCAGCTTGCCGGGGGAACGGATGCGATTATGGACCGCGGATTCTTCCGCAATCTCAAGAACATTTGGCTCGGGCTCGACATTTTCAACCTGTTTGACATAAAGAATACAAGTTCCTATTATTGGATTACCAACATAGACAACCACCAGTACGCGATCCCGAATTACTTGACTGGGCGGCAGTTGAATGTCCGTCTGATTGTTGACTTTTGAAATTTATGATGTGTGATTTATTGCCGACACATAAATCATACATCATAAATTATAAATATTCTTTCCTAATTCATAAAAAAGTGTACCTTTGTCCACATAGAACAAAAACAATATTAAATCACTAAATTATTATTGACATGGAACTTACACATATCGAACATTTGGGTATCGCAGTGAAGAGCATCGAAGCTTGTCTGCCGTATTATGAAGAAGTTTTGGGATTGAAATGCTACAACATCGAGGAAGTGGCAGACCAAAAAGTCAAAACCGCCTTCTTTAAAGTTGGCCAGACCAAGATCGAATTATTGGAACCGACAAGCGAAGACAGCACAATCGCTAAATTCATCGAAAAGAAAGGTGAAGGCATCCATCACATCGCATTTGCCGTTCCCGACGTACAGGCAGCATTGGACGAAGCCGAGTCAAAAGGTGTCAAGTTGATCGATAAAGCTCCTCGCGGAGGTGCAGAAGGCTTGGACATCGCATTCCTTCACCCGAAATCGACTTGCAGCGTTCTGACCGAACTTTGTATGCCGGGAAAATAAAATACAATGGAGATTGATAATGGACAATTACTTGATGCTATTTAATTGTCAATTCTCAATTGCCGATAAATAAGTTCATTTCTAACAACAAATCTATAGTACAATGAGTAACCAACTTGAAAAAGTAAAGGAGCTTATCGCCCTTCGCGAGACAGCTCGTTTAGGTGGGGGAGAGAAAAGGATTGAATCTCAGCACAAAAAAGGCAAATACACCGCACGCGAACGTATCAACATGTTGCTGGATGAAGGTAGTTTCGAGGAATTCGATATGTTCGTCAAGCACCGTTGCACCAACTTCGGGATTGAAAAGACCAAATTCCTGGGAGATGGTATCGTGACCGGATATGGTACGATCGACGGACGTCTGGTATATATCTATGCCCAGGATTTTACCGTATTCGGCGGTGCCCTGTCCGAATCATTAGCAATGAAAATTTGCAAAGTAATGGATCAGGCCATGAAGATGGGTGCTCCCGTTATCGGTTTGAACGACTCAGGTGGCGCACGTATCCAGGAAGGTGTCAACGCATTGGCCGGTTATGCCGAAATCTTCCAGCGTAACATCTTGGCTTCCGGAGTTATCCCCCAGATATCAGGTATCTTCGGCCCATGTGCCGGCGGTGCTGTCTATTCTCCCGCTTTGACAGACTTCAACATCATGACTCGCGGAACAAGCTATATGTTCTTGACCGGTCCGAAAGTTGTAAAGACCGTTACCGGTGAAGATGTCACGCAAGAACAATTAGGTGGAGCAAGCATACATTCCACAAAGTCCGGCGTAGCCCACTTCGCGGTCGACACGGAAGAAGACGGTTTGCAATTGATCCGCAAATTGATCAGCTTCCTGCCACAGAACAACTTGGAGGAAACTCCGCTGATCGAATGCAAAGACCCGATCGACCGCCTGGATGACAATTTGAATGAAATCATCCCGGACAACCCTAATCAAGCTTACGATATGTACGAGGTAATCGGGACCATCATCGATAACGGTGAATTCCTGGAAGTACATGCCGACTATGCCAAGAACATCATCGTAGGTTTCGCCCGTTTCAACGGCCAGACCGTCGGTATCGTAGCCAACCAGCCGAAAGTAATGGCAGGCTGCCTGGACAGCAACGCATCCCGCAAGGCAGGCCGCTTCGTCCGCTTCTGCGACGCTTTCAACATTCCTCTGGTTACATTGGTAGATGTACCGGGATTCTTACCGGGTACAGGCCAGGAATATAACGGCGTTATCCTGCACGGAGCCAAATTGCTTTATGCTTACGGCGAAGCCACAGTACCTAAAGTAACTGTAACATTGCGCAAATCTTACGGTGGCGCTTACTGCGTGATGAGTTCCAAGCATCTGCGCGGCGATATGAACTACGCATGGCCGACAGCCGAAATCGCGGTTATGGGTCCGAGTGGTGCAGTAGAAGTAATATTCGCAAAAGAAGTGGCAGCCTCGGAAGACCCGAAAGCTTGCGCTGCAGAAAAAGAAGCCGAATACAAAAAAGCATTTGCAAACCCGTACAATGCCGCTCAATATGGCTATATCGACGATGTTATCGAACCTCGTAACACGCGTTTCCGTATTATTCGTGCTTTACAACAATTGCAGACTAAGAAGTTAAGCAATCCTGCTAAGAAACATGACAATCTGCCTCTATAATTCTTAAAACAGGAAATGAATATGATTAATAAGAAAATCGGAGGATTGCTGCTGCTTTTGGTGCTTTTCGCAACGGGAGCCCAAGCACAGTCTACCACCTCCGTCAAACTAAACGAAATATTGGTCGTCAACGAAGACAACTTCGTCGATGACTACGGGAAACGTCATCCTTGGATCGAACTTTACAACAATTCGGCAGGGACTGTCGATTTGCGCGGTTGCTTCTTGACCAACGAGAAGGGTAACCCGAAGAAGTACATGGTACCGAAAGGCGACGTACTGACCAAGGTCCCACCTCGCCAGCACATATTGTTCTGGGCAGACGGTGAAGCATCTCGCGGCACGTTCCATTTGAACTTCACCTTGGATCCGGGTAAAGAAAACTACGTTGCATTATACGATGCAGACGGTACGACCCTGATCGATGAAATCACCATCCCGGCCGGACAAACCGCAGATGTCAGTTATGGCCTTGACATGGACGGGACAGGCAAGTGGACAACATTAAGCAAAGTGACGCCCAGCACCAACAACGTAACACTGGACTCGAACGAAAAAATCGAAAACTTCCAGCGCAACGACTCTTGGGGCATCGGCATGACTGTAACGGCAATGGCTGTCGTTTTCTTGGGATTACTCATCTTGTTCCTGGTATTCAAACAGATCGGGAACATCGCAATCAATGCCAGCAAACGTAACGCACAAAAAGCCGCAGGAGAAGGAGCCGCTATCGCAGCCAATGCAGGACAGGAATCCGGAGAAATTTTTGCTGCAATCGCAACGGCCCTGTATGAAATGAGCGATGACAATCACGACATCGAAAGCACAGTCTTGACCATCCGGAAAGTGCAGCGCAGCTATTCGCCGTGGAGCTCCAAGATTTATACTTTGCGCCAGTCTCCTAACAAAAAGTAATCATCTCTAAAGTTCAAGTAAAGAAATGAAAAGTTTTAAATATACCATCAACGGTAACGTATATAAAGTACATATCAATTCAGTGGTTGACGACATCGCTGAAGTAGAAGTGAACGGTACTCCCTACAATGTAAAGATGGAGAAACCGGCAAAGAAACAAATGGTGACCCTGAAACGTCCGGCACAAGCCCCGACAACCTCTACCGGTGAACCTGTAGTCAGCCGTCCGGTCTCTTCTGGAGCAGCAGGCGCAGTAAAATCTCCGCTTCCGGGCGTTATCCTAAGCGTAGACTGCAAAGTAGGTGACACGGTCAAGAGAGGCCAGAAGATTCTGGTGCTCGAAGCCATGAAGATGGAAAACAACATCAACGCCGACCGTGACGGTAAAATCGTAGAAATAAAAGTAAACAAAGGCGACTCTGTCCTCGAAGGCGCAGATCTCGTTGTAATCGGTTAAGACTATGCTGACATCAATATTATTACAAGCGGCAGGTGCATCTGAAAGTTTCACACAGTTCCTGATCGAAAACTTGCAGATCTTCCTGTCCTATACAGGATTTGCGAACGCGACCCCCGGCCACATTGTCATGTTGCTGGTCGGCCTACTGTTCATCTTCCTGGCCATCAGATTTGAGTTCGAGCCTATGCTGCTGATCCCCATCGGATTCGGTATCCTGATCGGTAACATCCCGTTCAAAGATGCAGGTTTGCAATTAGGTATCTACGAAGAAGGCTCCGTGTTGAACATCCTCTATCAAGGTGTGAAACAAGGGTGGTATCCGCCTTTGATCTTCCTCGGGATCGGTGCTATGACCGACTTTTCGGCCTTGATTTCCAATCCTAAGCTGATGTTGGTCGGTGCAGCCGCCCAGTTCGGTATCTTCGGTGCTTACATCATCGCCCTACAAATGGGATTCGACCCCAGCCAAGCCGGTGCAATCGGCATCATCGGTGGTGCTGACGGCCCGACGGCAATCTTCCTGTCTTCCAAACTGGCACCCAATTTAATGGGAGCGATTGCGGTATCCGCCTATTCTTACATGGCCTTAGTACCTATCATCCAGCCTCCTTTCATGCGCTTGCTGACAACGAAGAAAGAACGTGTGATCCGTATGAAACCGCCGAGAGCCGTTTCACAGACAGAAAAGATCGTATTCCCGATCGTCGGTTTATTGCTGACAGCATTCCTGGTACCATCCGGCTTGCCCCTGTTGGGTATGCTGTTCTTCGGCAACTTGATCAAGGAAAGCGGTGTGACACGCCGTCTGGCAGAAACCGCCCGTGGTCCGCTGATTGACGTGATCACAATCTTGCTGGGTATCACGGTAGGTGCCTCCACGCAGGCAACCCAGTTCCTGACGCTGAACTCCATCAAAATCTTTGGTTTGGGAGCCTTGTCATTCGTGATCGCCACTTGTGCCGGCGTATTGTTCGTGAAGTTCTTCAACTTGTTCCTGAAAGAGGGCAACAAGATCAACCCGTTGATCGGTAACTCCGGCGTATCAGCAGTTCCCGATGCTGCACGCATCTCCCAGAACGTCGGTTTGGAATACGATCCGAGCAACTACCTGCTAATGCACGCCATGGGTCCGAATGTAGCCGGTGTAATCGGTTCTGCCGTAGCCGCCGGTATCCTGTTGGGATTCTTAGGATAATCCATTTATACTCCATAAAAAACCTCCGCATCGCTTGACACGGAGGTTTTTTATGGATATCAAACAATAACATACTCCAGATGGCAGTAAATGAATCTCATTTTCAAAAGCCAGTCCTGACCTGCCATTGAAATTGTTTATCTTCAGAACAGCGGATTCGCCACTTTTTCATTCAACAAAGCCAGATCAACTACTTGGCGGATATCATCCACATAATGGAAAGTCAATCCTTTCAGATAGTCAGGCTTGATCTCTTCGATATCTTTCTTATTCTCTTGACAGAGGATCAGCTCCTTGATTCCGGCACGTTTGGCTGCCAATATCTTTTCCTTGATGCCACCTACCGGAAGAACCTTACCACGCAACGTGATCTCACCGGTCATGGCCAAGTTACCGCGCACCTTACGCTGCGTAAAAGCAGACACCAAGGAAGTGACCATCGTGATACCCGCACTCGGACCGTCTTTCGGAATCGCCCCCTCAGGCACATGGACATGGACATTCCAATTTTCGAACATACCTTCGTCAATACCGAATAGCCCGGCATGCGAATGAATATATTCAAGTGCCAACATGGCAGATTCTTTCATCACATCACCTAAGTTACCTGTCAAAGTGAGCTTTGAACCTTTTCCTTTACTCAAACTAGATTCCACAAACAGGATCTCACCACCGACAGCCGTCCAGGCAAGTCCGGTTACGACACCCGCATAGTCATTTCCCTGATATTTATCACGGGTATATTCGACCGCTCCCAAATAATCGTGCAGATCTTCGGGGCGTATCTGTGCGGGAAGCTCCTCACCGGAAGCCAGCTTACGGGCCAACTTACGCATAATCTTGGCAATCTTTTTATCCAGTTCACGGACGCCGCTCTCACGGGTGTAAGATTCGACAATCGCCTGCAACGTCTTTTTCGGGAACTTCACTTTTCCTTTTGACAGGCCGTGAATCTCCAATTGTTTCGGGACCAGATGACGGGCAGCGATTTCCACCTTCTCTTCCATGATATAACCACTCACTTCGATCAACTCCATACGATCCAGCAACGGCTGGGAAATCGTGTTCAAATTATTGGCAGTCGCGATAAACATAACTTTGCTCAAGTCATAATCTATATCCAGATAATTATCATGAAAAGCATTGTTCTGCTCCGGATCCAACACCTCAAGCAAAGCGGAGGCGGGATCTCCCTTGAAATCATTCGTCACCTTGTCGATCTCGTCAAGGATAAACACAGGATTTGAAGTTCCAGCCTTCTGGAGGTTCTGGATGATACGCCCGGACATCGCACCTATATAGGTACGGCGATGCCCCCGTATCTCCGCCTCGTCATGCAAACCGCCCAACGAAACCCTAACATACTTGCGGTGCAAAGCCTCTGCGACCGATTTTCCCAACGAAGTCTTACCGACTCCCGGAGGTCCGTACAAACAGATGATGGGAGACTTCATATCGCCTTTCAATTTCAGCACCGCCAAATGTTCGATGATGCGCTCTTTCACCTTCTCCAGCCCGTAGTGATCACGATCCAGGACTTTCTGGGCATGGGCAAGATTGAAATTATCCTTGCTGTATTCGTTCCAAGGCAGATTGATGATCGTCTGCACATATTGCGTTTGGATGGAAAAATCAGGAGATTGCGGATGCAGACGTTCCAACTTGCGCACCTCCTTTTCAAACGTTCCAGCTACAGACGGCGACCATTTTTTCTTGGCAGCCTTCTCGCGCAGTTCCTTTATCTCCAACTCGTTGATATTGCCACCCAACTCTTCCTGGATTGTCTTAATCTGCTGCTGGAGGAAGTATTCCTTCTGCTGCTGGTTAATATCCTCATGCGTCTTCATTTGGATGGATGTTTTCAATTCCACCAACTGATACTCCCGATTCAGGATGAACAAAAGACGGTACGCTCGGTCTTTCAGGTTACCGATCAACAACAAATCCTGTTTTTCAGACGATCCGTTGGGAACATTGCAACAAGAAAAATTGATCAGGTAAAGAATATTTTTATTATTCCTTATTGAAAATATCAAGTCGCGGGGCGGTTCGGAAACTGCTCCGAGCATCTTGATCGTCAAATCCTTGATAGTCGAGACAAGCGCCTCGAACTCGCGGTCGGACTTGTCCGGCATGACATCTTCAAGCAATTTGATCTTTCCGGTTAGGTAAGGATCGTAAGCGGAAAGCTCTTCCAGTTGGAAACGCTTCTTACCCTGCAGGATCACGGTCGTCGTTCCATCAGGCATTTCAAGCACGCGGACAATATCAGCCACGACTCCCGTCGTATACAAATCTTCCATCTTCGGATCTTCCGTATTCATATCCTTCTGGCAAACCACTCCGATCAGGCTTTTCCTGTGGGCAGCTTCCTTGATCAAGCGCATGGATTTAGGACGACCGATCATCACCGGCATGGCTACGCCCGGAAACAGAACCATATTCCGAAGCGGAAGAATGGGCAATTCCTCTCCCACCTTCTCCATACCTTCGGTAAAGTCCTCATCAACATCACAATCCGTGAGGATAGGCATTACGATACCAATATTATCATCCAAGTCGTTGTACGACTCCTCGGCAAACATCGTTACTTTATCTTTCTTCATATACTCTTTATCATAGTTGCGGACTATTTATCAACCGCAATTCTATTTTATACAATAAACGTGCCAAAGTTACTATTTTTAACTCAATTCTGACTACTTTTGCACAAAACAATTGACAATGGACCATTGACAAGGAACAATTATTCAGTCCACTCCAATTGTCATTTGTCAATTATTAATTATCAATTGTCATGTCAAATCCATTTTTCCAATTCAAACAATTCACCATCCGTCATGATAAATGCGCAATGAAAGTAGGAACAGACGGTGTCCTGCTCGGCGCATGGGCCGGAATAGAATCGTGCAACCGCATACTGGACATCGGGACAGGGACAGGGCTGATCGCCATGATGCTGGCACAACGCAGCAAGGCGGTTATCGACGCTATCGACATTGATGCCGAAGCCTGTCTTCAGGCACAGGAAAATACAGAATCCTCTCCTTTCACCGAACGCATAAAGATCTGGCACTCCGCCCTGTCTGACTTCGCACAAACCGGTATGGGCATATATGACCTGATCGTATCCAACCCCCCTTATTTCGTCGATTCGTTGAAATGTCCCGACCAGAAGCGGAACACGGCTCGGCACACCGACACGCTGACATTGGAAGATTTGTTGCAGGACAGCCGCAAGCTACTCGCCCCGCAGGGACGCATCGCTCTCATCCTGCCCTACGACCAGAAAGAACGTCTTGCGGATTGTATCCGGACACAAAACCTGTTCCTTTCGAAAGAAACCTCCGTCATACCCGTACCCGGAGCCGAGCCGAAACGACTGTTAGCCGAGCTAACGGCAGAAGCACCCGTTTTCCCCACATACTCCAGCCAGTTGACCATTGAAGTTGCAAGACATCAGTACACAGACGAATATGTCAGTCTGACCAAAGACTTTTATCTAAAGATGTAAGGGAGTTTCTTATCGAAAAAACGAGTCACTTCGCCAAACAGGTTCCGCACCTCTTTCGTAAAGGAAACAGTTTCCGGTGTCAATACGTTCAATGATTTAGGAAGGACGGAGATTTCAATCCGGCTGTCCGCCATGATTGGCTCACCGTCCAAGTGCATGACTCCCTGATTCTGGCGAATGATCGTCACCTCTTTTCCTTTGAATGTTTTGATCTTGCTGTTACGGTCGATCTGCTTCGTAAACAACTGGATAGCCAACGGCGCTATGTCCAGCGGGCCGAAAGGGGAAAGGATTGTAATATCCATTTCACCATCCTGAATATTGGCATGAGGAGCAATAAACGCATTGTTGCCATACTGCGAAGCATTCCCGCAAGCTACCAAAAACGCCTTTTCCTTGACTGTCTGACTGTCGATCAAGAGCTCATAAGGCTCGGGTTGGTAGCTCAGATATTCCTCCACCGTATTCTTTATATAAGTAAGCGACCCGCGACGTTTCTCCCCGGCAAATTTCTGGCTGACCGCCGCATCAAAACCGACTCCGCAGGTACAGAAAAAGATACGTCCGTTCGCCTTGCAACAATCAATTGTCGAGACGTGCCCCTTTACAATCAGATCGATCGCCCGGCGTACATCCATCGGAATATGCAACTCTCGCGCCAAGCCATTACCGGAGCCTTTCGGGATGATCCCCAACACGGCATCCGAATGGAGCATGGCGCGGGCAATCTCGTTCACAGTCCCGTCTCCCCCGACCGCGATCACGCAACCGGCTCCTTTATCAAGGGCTTTCCGTGTCAATTCACTGGCATGTCCGGGATATTCCGTAAAAGAAATTTCCACACAACAATTTCCACCCGCGAAAGCGGTTTCAATCATTTTCGGAATCTTCCTTTTCGAACCGACACCCGAAATCGGATTTATAATAGCCTGTATATTGATTGTCTGTCCCTTCATTCTTGCTACTACTTACTTTGAGAGGACAAAAATAATGCTTTTGTAAAACTTTTAAAGTATTTCGGCTACTATAAGTTATTTTTTTACTACTTTTGCAACTGGATTTGCCGAAACATAGATATTATGTAGCAAGCAGATCTGGGTTCTTTTAGAATAACAACGTAGCGAGAAAATCATTCTCTGTCAATTATAATATGAAACTTTTACAAGAGAAACTATCAAAGTACGATGCACCTCAGCGGGCTATGGCCGCAGGAATTTATCCATACTTCAGAATGATTGAAAGTGATCAGGATACAGAAGTAACGATCAGCGGTAAAAAGGTCCTGATGTTTGGTTCTAACGCCTATTTAGGCTTGACAAACCACCCGAAAGTAAAAGAGGCGGCAATTGATGCCATTAAGAAATATGGTACAGGTTGTGCCGGTTCACGCTTCCTGAACGGAACGCTGGATTTGCACATTCAGTTGGAAAAACGTCTGGCCGAATTTGTCGGAAAAGAAGATGCCATTGTTTATTCTACGGGATTTCAGGTAAACTTGGGTGTAGTATCCTGCCTGACAGGACGTGAAGACTATATTATCTGGGACGAGTTGGATCATGCATCCATCATCGAAGGACACCGCCTTTCCTTCTCTACCAAACTGAAATACAAGCATAACGATATGGAGTCTTTAGAAAAGCAACTCCAGAAATGCGAACCCGACAAGGTGAAGCTGATCGTTATCGACGGTGTGTTCAGTATGGAAGGCGACATTGCCAAATTACCGGAAATCGTTACGTTAGCCAAGAAGTATAATGCAAGCGTGATGGTAGACGAAGCTCACGGTCTGGGGGTTCTGGGCGATCATGGTCGCGGAACCTGTAACCATTTCGGTGTAACTGACGATGTAGACCTGATTATGGGTACATTCAGTAAGTCGCTTGCTTCTATCGGAGGTTTCATCGCTTCGGACAAGGAGACGATCAACTATCTCCGCCACAACTCACGTTCTTACATATTTAGTGCAAGTAATACTCCCGCAGCTACAGCAGCAGCCGATGCAGCACTCGATATCATGCTGAGTGAACCGGAACGCATCGAGCATTTATGGAAACTGACCCACTATGCATTGGACGGATTCCGCAACATGGGGTGTGAAATCGGTCATACCTCCACACCGATCATTCCGTTGTTTATCCGTGACAATGACTTGACATTCCTGATCGTAAAAGAATTGTTCGAAGCCGGTATCTTCGTGAATCCGGTAGTCTCTCCGGCTGTTGCGCCTGAAGATACACTGATCCGGTTCTCGCTGATGGCAACTCACACGATCGAACAGCTCGACTACGCATTGGAAGCAATCCACAAAGTATTCAAAAGTCACGGCCTGGTTAAATAAAATCAATACGGACAACGATATCGAAAAGGGCAAAGCGGAACATTCTGTTTTGCCCTTTCTCTTTATAAGTCCATTAAGGTTTTCATGAAAAGCCTATAGGTTTTATTTAAAAAGTTTATAGGCTTTAAAAAAAAGCCTATAAACTTTTGACAGATTCCCTATAGCATAAAAAGACTAAAATCATTTTTATTTGCTACAAACCAAATATTTTGACTATTTTTGTATAATTGTACGTACTATAAATACATTATATATACCAGACAAATGGATTTTAAATTAAATACAGGAAGTTGCTGCATGGGTAAAAAAGGATGCAGCAAGATACAAAATAATAAACTGAACACCTACGACTGGCTTTGCGACGTGCCCGATGCGGCAAATGCAACCGATTACGTGGAAGTGCAGTTTAAAAACACCCGCAAAGGATATTACCTCAACAGTTCCAAGATACCCCTGGAAAAAGGAGATTTAGTCGCAGTGGAAGCAAGTCCCGGACATGACATCGGGACTGTGACGCTGACCGGCAAACTCGTCCTTCTCCAAATGAAAAAAAACAATGTCCGTACCGGCGAAGGGAACGAGCCTAAAAAGGTATATCGCAAAGCCAAACCGACCGATATCGAGAAATACGAAGAGGCGAAATCTAAAGAACACGCCACGATGATCCGTTCACGACAGATCGCTGCCGACTTGGGACTGAATATGAAGATCGGGGACGTGGAATACCAAGGAGACGGTAATAAAGCGATCTTTTATTACATTGCCGACGAGCGTGTTGACTTCCGCCAGTTGATTAAAGTACTTGCCGAAGCCTTCCGCGTCCGCATCGAAATGAAGCAGATTGGTGCCCGCCAAGAAGCCGGACGCATCGGAGGTATCGGTCCTTGCGGACGCGAATTATGCTGTTCAAGCTGGATGACGAGCTTCGTATCGGTAGCCACCGGAGCCGCCCGCTATCAGGATATCTCCATGAACCCCCAAAAGTTAGCCGGTCAATGCGCCAAACTGAAATGTTGCATCAACTATGAAGTGGATGCTTATGTGGAAGCACAAAAACGTTTACCGTCCCGCGAAGTGGTGCTGGAAACAAAGGACAATGCCTACTATCACTTTAAAACGGATATTTTCAAACGGGAAATCACCTACTCTACCGACAAATCGTTCGCGGCCAATTTGGTTACGATCTCCGCCAACCGTGCCTTCGATGTAATCAACATGAACAAGAAAGGCATGAAGCCTGTCACGCTCGAAGCCGATACCAAGCCGCAGCCGCCCAAGCGCGATGCCCAGGACATCTTGGGGCAGGACAGCGTTACCCGTTTCGATGCTTCCCTGAAAAAAAAGAAAAAGAAACGCAACGGAAACGGCTACAAGGAAAATCTGCCGAAAGAAGCCGTAGCCAACACCGGCAGCGAAGGGAAAAGCAAACCCACCAACGGAGAAAAAGCGAACGACAACAACGGCAACGAAAATAAAAACGGTAAAGGAAACGGTAACAGGAACGGAAACCGCAACCGTAACAACAACCGCGAACGGGAGCACCGCGAAAACAACCGGGACAACAACCGTAACAGACCACGTCCGAACCGAGTAAATAACGATAAGCAACCGAATAATGACAAACCTCAGCAACAAGCCAAGCCTGCTGCCAAACCGGACTCCAAGCCGGACACAAAGCCGGAAGCTTAAAGGAATCATTGCCGTACTGACTTGTTCCCTGTTCTTTTCCTGCGAAAACCCAGCCTTGTACGACCAGTACCAGGCGATCAACAATATCACGTGGGAAAAGGATAAGGAATACTATTTTACCTTCGAGGTGAAAGATATATCCGTTCCTTACGACCTGACACTGGAAGTAAGGAACAACAACCTGTACCCTTATCAGAACTTATGGATTTTCTGTAGTGAAGAGCAGCCGATCGGCCCACTTCGCCGGGATACCATTGAATGTGTACTTGCCGACGAATTCGGCAAATGGCACGGGCATGGCATTTCCTTATATCAAAGCAGCTTTCCCATCCATTCGCAATATAAGTTTCCGTATGCCGGACAATATACGTTCAGTTTCCGACAGGGAATGCGCGACGATGCTCTGAAAGGAATACAGGAAATCGGTTTCTCGGTCCGCCCCTCCCATTGACGGCCCCTTTATCTGCCCCGAGCACGGGCATTCGCTTGCTACCGTTCCCTTCTGGAGGCATCCAGACGAAGGAAGATAAAGAGCAAGATCGTGAATCCCCAAAGGGAAGAACCGCCGTAGCTAAAGAAAGGCAATGGAATACCGATCACAGGTGTAAGCCCCGTCACCATCCCGATATTAATAGCCAGATGGAAGAAAAAGATAGAAGCGACACTGTAGCCATACACCCGGTTGAAAGTAGAGCTTTGCCGCTCCGCCAACACGATCAGCCGCAGGATCAGAAACCCGAACAACAACAGGACTATCGAGGCTCCGATGAACCCCTGCTCTTCACCTACCGTACAAAAGATAAAATCGGTATCCTGCTCAGGAACATACTTCAACTTGGTCTGAGTACCGTTCAGAAAGCCTTTTCCGGTGAGTCCGCCCGAACCGATCGCGATCTTCGACTGGTTCACATTATAGCCGGCACCGCTCGGATCGTCTTCCAATCCCAATGAAACTTTGATGCGTATCTGTTGGTGCGGTTCCAAGATATCGGTAAACACATAATCCACCGAATACATAAAAGCCAGTGATCCCAATGCAAAAACAGCGATCAGCACATAATGCCATACCCAGTTGCGGACAGAAAGGAAAATCAGATAGCAGACTACCAGCAAGACCAATCCGATCGATATCAGGGAATAATCGACCGGCATAAAGAATGAGGCAGCATATCCTCCTAAACAGCACCCCCCCACAGCACCCAATATCACCTGTATCGCACGGGTATCTTTCTTTTCTATCTGTATCAGGATAACCGTGATCAACAAGATCAAAGAAGAGACAAGCAACTCTCCCACCGCCGTAGCTCCCGCCGTCACCTCCGAGAACTTCATGCTGGTGACAAAAAAGACAATCGCACAGACTCCCGACAGAAGAATATATCCCGACATCCCCTCCCGGTATAACATCAGGAAGAAAGCCAGGTAAACCAACGCCGAACCTGTCTCCTGCTGCAATAGAATACAAATCATCGGCAGGAATATAAGCGACAAGACGAGTATGAAATTTTTAGGTACAGTCAACTTGAAACCATACGTATTCATCAGCTTCGCGACAGCAAGTGCCGTCGCAAACTTGGCAAACTCAGCCGGCTGCAACCTGACAGGTCCCAAAACGAGCCACGAATGGGAACCTTTTATGTTCGGGGCCAGAAAGATCGTAGTAATCAGCAACACGATGACACCGGCATATATCAGATAGGCGAAAACATCAAAAAACTCACTCTCCAGCATCAGGATCACAAAGATCAACCCTACTGATAACCCCATCCACATCAACTGCGAACCAGGACGCCCCGACGGGTCGAACAGCCCCACGTTATCAAATTCATAACTGGCACCGCAGATACTAAACCAACCGGCGATGACCAAAACTACATAAAGGATGATCGTCAACCAGTCAACCGTCTTCCATATTTCTGTCTTTCTATAACTCACGATTCGGTAAAGATAAAACGTTTGGCGATACAACCGCATTCGACATTGTCTCTTCCAGCAACTTGTTCTCTTCCGAGATCTCGCCTTTCAGATACTTCTCCATCATCAACTTGCCGATCGACACACCGTAAGTCGCACCAAAACCACCATTCTCCACATATACGCAGATGGCCACCTTCGGATTCCGATAAGGAGCAAAACCGATAAAAGCCGAGTGGTCTTTCCCATGCGGATTCTCAGCTGTACCAGTCTTGCCGCAGACCTCGATATCCGGAATAGCCGCCCCTCGGCAGGTGCCACCTATAACGGCATTCCGCATACCTTCAGCAACGATTTCATAATTTTCGCGATTCACCATCGTGTACCGTTTATCCGTGTAAAGGGAATCCAACGGGGTGTCCTGCACCTCCTTCACGACATGCGGAGTAATAAAATATCCCCGGTTAGCGATGGTCGCCGCCAGATTACAAATCTGCAATGGCGTAGCCAACACTTCACCCTGCCCGATCGCAATGGAGATGACAGTACTGGAACTCCAACGTTTACCATGATATTTGTCATAATACTCACTGTTCGGCAAAAAACCTCTATTTTCCCCAGGCAGGTCAATGCCCAGCTTATAGCCGTATCCCATAGACACCAGGTAGTTCTTCCAGACTTCAAACGCCTCTCCCACGCTCGGATAACGCCGGCGGCTATCGATCATATCCCGCAACCCCCAACAAAAAAAGGAGTTACAGGAAGTAGCCAGCGCATAGGTCACATTTAGAGGAGATGCATGGCCATGACAGGCCGGTTTACCATTTCGGGCTCCTGTATATCCATGTGCACAAGTGTACATGGTTTCAGTCGTAATCACTCCTTCTTGAAGGAAAGTCAACGCCTGTGTCGGCTTGAATGTCGATCCTGGCGGATAACGTCCCATGATGGCACGATCCAACAATGGCTTGTCTGAATTTTTCGAAAGCATGATATGATTCTTTCCCCGCTGACGGCCGACTAACAAGTTCGGATCGTAAGAAGGCGAAGAAACCATGCACAATACCTCTCCCGTTTCCGGCTCGATCATGACAATGCTGCCTCTCTTGTTCTGCATCAGCTTCTCACCCAAAGCTTGCAAATCCATATCAATCGAAAGCGTCAGATTCTTACCGGACACGGGAGCTACATCGTGACGGCCTTCTTCATACCTTCCTTTTATACGTCCATGCGCATCACGCAACAAGATCTCCACTCCTTTCACACCGCGTAAAGCCTCTTCGTAAGACAATTCCACGCCTGAACGTCCGGCATTATCTCCCTGCACATAATAGGGATCTTTTTCGATATCCCCCCGGTTAACCTCCCCGATATTCCCCAACAGATGGGCTCCATAAGGATATTCATATTCCCGGATCGTACGGTTCTGAATATAAAAACCGGGAAATTTATACAACTTTTCCTGCAAAACGCCACATTCCTGTGCGGAGAGGTGATTCATAAACACCTGCGGGACATAGGATGAATAGCCGGGATTCAACCGTCTGTTCTTAATTTCGGCTATACGTTTTACAAACAATTCTTTTGTAATACCAAGGATATTGCAGAAATCAAGCGTATCGAACGGTTGAATCTCACGCATGATTAGCATGACTTCATAAGAAGGCTGGTTATAGACCAGCAATTTCCCGTTGCGGTCATAAATGATCCCCCTGGAAGGGATCAGTGTCTTTTTCTGAAACGCATTGCTGTCCGCCCATGCTTTATAGTCGCTATCCACCACTTGCAGGAAGAACAGACGAATGATAAAGATGAGAACCAGCAGAACGACAGCGCCACCAATCACGAAACGCCTGTTCTCAAGAGTATACTTCGTATTAATCTCCACTTTTCTGGGACTCTATATTGAATGCTTCTATTGTACAAATTAACAAGGTTGTCGTCAACACACTCGCCGCGATGCGGATCGCCAGGAACAGCGGATCGAATAATGTCAGCGACTCAATTAAAAACAACGCCACATGATGAATCACGACAAACAACAGCGTGTAGCGGAAAAAACCGCCATATCCGAACGTTTTGTAAGAAGGGTTAATCCCTTCCGGCAGGTCTTTCCCCATCAATAACTGAATCAACGGGTGACGGATAAAACCGGCCAACGTACAGGCAAACGCATGCATTCCAGGCGTATTTGAAAAGATATCGATCACCAACCCAATCAGAAAAGAGAAAAACACCACATTCGTCCGTGAACTCCCCACAGGCATTTTCAGTATGAAATAAAGATACAAAAACGGCGTGGCCACACGCAGGAAATGGATATTGTTCAGAATCAAGACCTGGACCAACACCAGCACCACAAAATAGATGAAGCCCCGCAGTATATTGTTAATCATTCTTTTTCGCCTCCCGCTCTGTATTTTTTTGCTCCGCCTGACGGTAGTTCTTTATGATACGCACATTGTTCAAGGCCTGAAAATCAGTAGCCAGTTCCACTTCAAGCGAATAGAAGTTATCATCATGCTGTTTCTCGAAATTCACGACTTTACCCACAACAACCCCGGACGGAAAAATAGCAGAATAACCGCTCGTCACGATCGTATCTCCTTTCTCAAACTCCACGTGACGCGGCAATTCGTCCAAATTGGCAAAACGCGCATTACGCCCGTTCCAGCTCAACGTTCCGAAATAGCTACTTTCCAACACTTTACAACTCAGTTTGAACTTTGGGTTCAACAGAGGGATTACAACGGAAAAATGGTCGGAAACCGTCGACACGATTCCTACGACCCCCCGTTCGGACACAACGCCCATGTCCGGCTCAACTCCATCCTTACGACCTTTGTTCACCGTGATATAATTGGATAAATGCGTAACACTGTTATTCACGACATCCGCCGTCACAAAACTATATGGAAACTGTTCGGTCGAGTCGGATACAAAACCGGCAAACAAAGCAGTGTCGGCCCGCATCATCTCCAACTGGTCCTGCAATTCGAGCAACTCCATCTCAAGTTGCCCGTTACGCTCCAAAAGCTCCCGGTTTATGTCACGCAGGTTCAGGTAGGAAGTCACAAAGCCGGAGACAGAAGCAATATGTCCGGTTATCACATTTGCCGAACTAAACATGATGTTCCGCTGATACGCATTATTACGATAAATCAGCGTCAACGATATGATCTCAAGCAAAATGAATAAGAACCAATGCCTCTTTCTGACTAAAAAATCCAGGAGTTTATGCATAATCAGTTGAAAATTGAATGTTGAAAGTTGAAAGTTGAATATTCAGCAAGTGTACCACTCATTTACTTTCAACTCTCAACTCTCAACTTTCAACTTGTATTTACCGGATAAGGAAATTAAATTTGTCGATATTCTTCAACGCAATCCCCGTACCTCTTGCTACTGCATGCAAAGGATCGTCTGCCACATGGAATTCAATCCCCATCTTGTCACGCAAACGTTTGTCGATACCACGCAGCAAAGCGCCACCCCCAGCCAGATAGATACCGTTTTTCACAATATCGGCATACAATTCAGGAGGCGTCTGTTCCAAAGCGCTCAGAACGGCTGCTTCAATCTTGGAGATCGACTTATCCAGACAATGCGCGATCTCCTGGTAGGAAACAGGCACCTTCATCGGTAGAGCCGTCATCTGGTTCGGACCGCATACTTCAAAATCTTCGGGAGCATCTTCGAGGATACTCAAAGCAGAGCCGACATTGATTTTGATACGTTCCGCCATACGTTCGCTGACACGTATATTATGCTGGCGACGCATATATTCCACGATATCGTTCGTCAGGTCGTCTCCCGCCATCTTGATAGACTTGTTGGAAACGATACCACCCAGCGAAATCACCGCGATCTCGGTCGTACCGCCCCCTATATCGACAATCATGTTTCCTTCGGGCGCAAGCACATCCATACCGACCCCGATAGCAGCAGCCATCGGTTCGAAAACCATATACACTTCACGGCCACCGGCATGTTCGGCAGAGTCACGTACAGCACGGATTTCTACTTCCGTACTACCCGACGGGATACCGATCACCATGCGGAGCGAAGGCGCGAACCAACGTTTGCGTCCGCTGGCCATTTTAATCAATCCACGCATCATCTGCTCGGCAGCGTAGAAGTCAGCAATGACACCTTCTCGGAGCGGACGGATCGTACGAATATTCGGATTGGTCTTTTCGTACATCTCACGTGCCTGGCGTCCTACCGCCAGCACCTTCTCCGAACGAGCATCCAGAGCAATCACTGAAGGCTCATCCACTACCATCTTATCGTTGCAGGTAATAATGGTATTGGCAGTCCCCAAGTCCATTGCCAATTCTTGTGTGAAAGAAAATAATCCCATTCTAATTAATGTTTAAAGTGACGAATACCCGTCTTAACCATAGACAAACCATGTTCGTTGCAATAATCGACAGACAGCTTGTCGTTAATAGAACCTCCCGGCTGGATAACGGCACTGATACCGGCCTTGTCGGCAATTTCCACGCAGTCGGCAAAAGGGAAAAACGCATCCGAAGCCATAACGGCACCATTCAGGTCGAAATTAAATGAAGTTGCCTTCTCAATAGCTTGTTTCAGAGAGTCCACACGCGAAGTCTGTCCGATACCGCTTGCACAAAGTTGTTTGTTCTTCACCAGCGTGATAGCGTTAGATTTACTGTTCTTCACGATCTTGTTGGCAAACAACAGATCTTCCACTTCCGAAGCCGTCGGTTTCTTTTCCGTCATCGGTTCCAGATCAGCTTCCCCCTGAATGCTAAGGTCTTTTTCCTGCATCAGCACACCGTTCAACAATGAACGGAACTGCATCGGACAAGTCTTGCATTCCTTGCGGACCAATATAATACGATTTTTCTTTTGTTTCAATACTTCAAGGGCTTCAGCATCATAAGCCGGAGCGATGATCACTTCGAAGAAGATCTTATTGATTTCTTCCGCCACCTCCTTGTTTACAGTCGTGTTCGTGATCAGGATTCCTCCGAAAGCAGATACAGGATCGCCGGCCAAAGCATCTTTCCATGCTTCTACCACATTACCGCGGGATGCGATACCACAGGCATTGTTATGTTTCAGAATGGCGAACGTCAGTTCGTCGAACTCGTCAATCAGGGTTACAGCAGAGTCGATGTCGAGCAAATTGTTGTAAGATATTTCCTTACCATGCAACTGGTCGAACATATTATCGAACTTGCCATAAAACTTAGCAGCCTGGTGCGGGTTTTCACCATAGCGCAGGTGCATCGGATCATCTACGGTAGCACGAAAATGAGAACCTTGACGATCGTCGAAGTAATTGAAGATTGCAGAATCGTAGCCAGAAGAAACAGCAAACGCTTCTTTGGCAAACCATTTACGGTCTTCGATAGAAGTTTCCGCACCTTTTTCGTTCAGCAATTGCATCAACGGCTGATACTGAGCTTTGGATGCTACGATCACAACATCTTTGAAGTTCTTTGCAGCGGCACGGATAAGAGAAATACCGCCTATATCTATTTTTTCAATAATTGCCTGCTCTTCCGCACCGGAAGCGACTGTTTCCTCGAACGGATACAGGTCAACAATCACCAAGTCTATTTCAGGAATTTCATATTGGGCGATCTGTGCCTGGTCGCCTTCGTTGTCACGACGGTTCAAAATGCCGCCGAACACTTTCGGGTGAAGCGTCTTCACACGTCCGCCCAGGATAGAAGGATAGCCGGTCAGGTCCTCTACCGCATCACACGGGAGTCCCAACTCTTCTATAAACTTCTGAGTACCACCTGTCGACACAAAACTAACACCTTCGCGGTGGAGTTTCTTTAAAATTTCATCTAATCCATCTTTATGGTATACCGATACCAATGCACGTTTAATACGTTTTGTTGCAGCCATCTTCGTTGGGTTTATTTTAATGTTTTAGAGCACAAAAGTAGGGATTTATTTTCAATATGTATATAAGGTATGGTAATAATTTCCTATCACCAACTATTAAAGAGTGCTACATAAAGCGAAAAAACCGGCCGTCCGCAAACTTGCGAAACAGCCGGGAGCAAATTACTTATCCTGAGACGTTTTCAATGACTCTTCGATAATCTTGTCATTTTCGTCTGCATCTTCAATCGTTTCATCCAATTTTGTCACATCATGAGTCGCGTAATCATCGGATAAAACCGGACGCGGAGTAAGGATTTCATCCTCCAGTTCGGAACTTTCGTCCCACAAAGTGTTCATTATTCCAGTCATAATTATCTGTGTTTTATTTGTTAATATGGAGATAGAACAAGCAGGAAGCTTAAATTGTTGAATCCGAACACGCCAAGTCTTTCTTTTCATATATGCAGTTGCAATCCCAGCGAAACAGGGTGAACTTTCGGACCTTTATCTTTTTCAAACAAACCGAAAGGAGAATATTTGGCATAGAAACCGATACAACCGACACCTGCCTGAAAAAGAAAATCCATTGTTACCGGACGAAGGTTCATGCCCCGGTCCATCTTCTTCTTACGTTTTTCACCATCCGCATCATGATAGACGATTTTGGAAGAAGAAATAGTTTTGATCACGCCTACGACACCACCAGAGACAAAGAAACGCGGAGATTTGCGACGATGCTTCGGCGACTGCCATTCAAACAGAACCGGAATCGTCAGGCTGGTGATATTCAATTTACTGGCATTATAGACAATAGCATCGGGGGCAGGAATCAACTGCGTCACACCGTCCACTTCCTGGAAATGTGCATTCATATCCAACCGATAACGACTCCAGCGCATACCGGCACCGGTCACAACCGCCCATCTATGACGGGAGAAAGGGAAACTGAACTCCATAAAATTCAAATTATACTCCAACGAACTACCGCTACGGAGCGAAACACCATCCACATCATTAACCCCTTCACTACCTGAAAGGTTGGCGAACCCCATGCCGAAGCCGGCCCAGTGCGGATCGAAGTCTTTGTCCCAAGAAGGGATCGGGATGTTGATCGACTTGATATGCTTGCGCCGCTCGTAACTCTGTCCATCCCGGTAATGTCCCTCAAAGATCATTTCACTGTCTATTGAATCGCCTTCTTCGGTCAGTTCATACACTTTCACCTTCATCCGTTCACCGTTGTCTTTCACTACGATACATTTGTTTTCCAACCGAACAACCGTATCGGTCGACATCGGTTCGACATCTGCAGCCAGCAATCCGACAACAGGAAAGCATGCGGCTATGATTAGTAAAAATCTTTTCATCTCTTTTCTTGTTTATCAGTTTATAAATCTTTTTTGGTAAATAAAAGGGTGATCAGGTCGTCACTGTCCAACTCGCCTTCGATGTAAACCAGCGTGATCGTCCCTTTGGAGTTGACTTTGAACAAGACAAAACGGTTCACATCGGGTTCCTTACCCGGAAGCTGGTAATAAGCGGAAACCACTTCCCCGTCGTCCGTCACTTCCTTGATCTTGCGTGCTCCCCGTTGATCGGTTTCGAGGCATTGTCGGGTAAAACGAAGAGCTTCCGGATCATTCTTGATCGTAATGCTCTTGTAGCGTATCATACCGTATGTTTCCAACATTTCATTGGAAAGCTCCACCATCGTGACATTTTTCTTTTTCCCGTAACGGGTAAAGACATCCTGTATCTTCAAATCTTTCTGCGTTTCGGCAGCTCCCACACCAGTCGGCAACAACACCAAGGCTGCCAACATTATTAATAATGTATATCTCAATTGTTTCATCTTAATACTCTTTTATTCGTCCTCACTAAAAAGGCTACCTAATTCTTTTAATTGATTATCTATTATTTGACGGTCTGCCTCCTCCTTATCCATCTCCGGGAAGTAGTCATCGGCAGAAGTGGCCACCTCCTGCAACGCTTCAATCGCCAGTGAACGAACTTTATGGATGTCGGTATAGCAACGGCCGTTTATCACGACATAGTTATCGGAACAGAAACAGGGATCGGCAGGATACAGCAAACGGGTAAGACTCAACAGAGCCAACACGCAAGCTGCCACGCCGGAAAGGATGTAAAGGACAGAGCGTTTCCTATTCTCTATGCGTAGCGGAACGGATACCGGTTCGGGAGTCGAATCCGTTTTGCCATCTTGTACTTCCGCGTTACGTTCTATTTCTTCATCGAAATAAGCAAACAGAGGGATATAGGCGGCCAAATGCTCCGGCACTTCTCCCGAAGCGAAAAAGGCACGGATCAACTTTTCTTCCGCAGCAGAAGTCTCACCTTCGAAATATCGTTCCAGCAACTCTTCCATCATATGTAGGTTCCTCTTTTCCATAAATCATAAATTATAAATCCTTCATCAACCATTCCCGTATCTTTTTTCGAGCTCTCGAAAGGTTCACCCGGACCGCTTCGACCTGGGTTCCTGTTATCTCCGCTATTTCCGCCAACTCATACCCTTCAACGTCTTTCATCCGGATAATGGTTTGTTGGAGCGAAGGCAGCTTGCTTATCAGCCAGCGGATACGAGCCACCGTATCGTGCTGTTCCAGTTCTTCCGCCGGGTTTCTTGTTCCCGAATCGAGCGAAAGCAAGGCGATATCCGTCCCTTCCGGCCGGTGCTGTTTCAGTTTGTCCAGCGCCAGGTTCTTAGCCACTTGTACAGCCAGCGCCTCGACACTGTTATAGCCGTCCAACTTCTCGCGAATCTGCCACAATTTCAGAAAAGTCTCCTGCACGATATCTTCTGCATCCGACCTGTCCTCCATCATCCGCCAGGAAATATTAATCAACTTCTCCCGGAGCGGCAGTACGGTTATTTTAAACGTTTCGAGTTCCATTTCTACTATTATGACGACAAAGAAACAAAAACATAACATAAGAAAACCGGAAAAAATAAAAAAGGCCGGAAAAATGAAATTGGCAGGCTCAAATAACTCTCACATTATCACTCAGAATTCGATCTACAGACAAACAAGAGACTTCACAGACAAGCGGTAAAAAACAATGTACAAAAACAAAAGTTTTTTTAAACTATCAACAAATAGAAATCAGTAGGAAAGATAAAAATGAACTCCCGGAAAATCGAATATTTGGAAGGACACGGGATTATGGTAAAGGTATTTAGCCTACAATTGGCGGATATTCCAAGAGGTTCCGGCACCCTTTTTCCATGAAGACGGTCTTTATCGCCGTGGCGACCGTCTTCGTTGCTCCGGGTTGCCGTATTCACTCATGAATCATTTTTTACAATAGGCCCCCTTATTTGAAGTGGAACTTTTCCCAGGTATAAACCTTTAGAGTGCTCTTCAGGAAAGGTTCCACCTGCTTACGTTCGGCTTTCGTCAGATATTGAGGAGTCGTATACTCGACCGTCAACGTCTGGTCATCAGGGTTGAGCGAATATTTCCGTAAGTCCATGTCCAGACGGGCGGTTGCTTCGATAAAGGCGGTACGGCTCTTGTCGGCATCATCTTTAATAAACCATTCTGCCGGAACCGGAGTATACAGATCGGCAGGGTTCAACGGTTTCCAGTCTGTCGTGAAAAACTCGACCTGGCTGTCAGGGACAGGACCATATACGGTCGTAATCATACAAACGACATAGGTATCGTTGACCAGCGGCAATAGCTTCATCTCTACCGTGCTACGCTCCGTCACCTGCAACAACAGGTAGTCATCCGTCAGCTTCTTCAGGGTGGAAAAACCGTTCATGGTGTTTTTCAGCTTCGCTTCCTTCCCTGAATTATACAAATCTATCAAATCCTTACGCCAAGCATTTTCCAGCTGAGGAACATATTGGTCAGGCATAGCGACAAAAACCGCATCCATGTCCTGCGCCTTCATCCCACATACAAATACACAAAGCAATATAGAAAGAAATAATCGTTTCATATCTTAAATTACAATTTTCCTCTACAAAAGTAATAGAATATGCCTTAGCGCGTACCAAGATACAGGAATATCATTCCTAATAATACTAAAAACAGATCGATTGCCTTACTTTTCAGGTTCTTTTCATGGAAGAACAAAGCACCGGCAAGGAAGGTCACCAGGACATTGCTACGACGGACCATCGAGACGATAGAGATCATCGAACCGGGAATAGTCAGGGCATAAAAGTAAATCCAGTCCGCCACGCAAAGGAAGACGGATATAAAGATAATATTCCAGTGCCAAACAAAAGGCGTCGTGCTTTTCCGGCGCGGATACCAAAGGAACAGAAGGATCGGTAACATCATCAGGCACTGATAGACATTAAACCAGACCTGCACCGTCATCACATCCAAACTCCCCATCAGATGTTTGTCATACAAGCCGCTCGCCGCTCCGGTTAGGATAGACAAGACGGTAAAGAAGATCCATTTGTTATGCGTGAAACGGATTCCCTCTTTTTTTCCGGATGAGGAAAGAAGATAGAAAGAGGCAATGGAAAGGATCACCCCGATCCACTGATACAGATTCAGCCGTTCTCCAAAGACAAGCATGGCACCCACCAGTGTCACGACCGGTTGGGTCGCCTTGATAGGTCCGGTAATGGTCAGCGGCAAATGTTTCAGGGCAAAGTAACCGAATATCCACGACGACAAGACGATCACAGCCTTTATAAACACAGCCACATGCGTCTCAAAGGAGACACGCGGCACATACAGCATCGTCCCGTCAAGCATATCCGTAAAAAACGAAAGAAAAATGAAAGGAACGAAGATAAGACTGCTTATCAATGTATTGAAAAACAAAACCGGAATAACGGCATTGCCATCCAGCGAAATCTTTTTGTTTACTTCATAACATCCTAAAAGAAAGGCGGAGATGAAAGCTAATCCAATCCACATGAAAATTAAAAATTAAGAATTAAAAAATTAAAGGAAAATACTTTCGGGATAAGTGACATCGACCAGATAGAGGGCATGTCCGGGAGCGGACGTTCCGGCATGACCACGATCTTTGGCCTCGATCACCTGGCGAAAGCTGTCGACCGTCAGTTTTCCTCTACCTACTTCGAGTAAAGTACCGACAATAGCACGTACCATATTACGCAGGAAACGGTCCGCTTGTATGGTAAAAACCCATACATCGCCATCCTTTTCCCAACCGGCCTTATAGATACGACAGTTGTTCGTCTTCACGTCCGTGTGCAGCTTGCTGAAGCTGGTGAAATCTATATAATCGAACAGAACCGGGCAAGCCTTGTTCATTGCCTCGAAGTCGAGTTTTCCCGGAATCTTATAGACCAGTTCATAGTTGAACGGATCTTTTCGTGTCGTGATATAATATTTATAGGTACGCGAAGTGGCGTCAAACCGGGCATGCGCATCGGGACGAACAGGTACGATACGGTAGACCGCGATATCTTTGGGAAGCAAACGATTCAACTTCTCCGCCAGAAAAACGAGGTCGTCAATCGGTTCTTTCCAATCGAAATGGGCCACCATCAGGCGGGCATGTACGCCGGCATCCGTCCGCCCCGCTCCCACAATGGGGACCGGCTGGCGCAATAAGGTTGCCAATGCCTCTTCGATGGATTGCTGCACTGTGATTCCATTCGGCTGTATTTGCCAGCCACAAAACTTTTTGCCGTTATAACCTAAATATATAAAGTATCTGTTCACGTCCGGATGTCCTTGCTTCTGTTTAAATTCGGATGCAAAGGTAACAGAAATCTTGCCTGAGGATTACCTATGCGGACAGAAAAAGTATCTTTCCTTGTTTCTCCATACCATGAAAATTTATTTTCATTCCGGAAAAATAAATTTTCACCTAAAGAAAAAAACTGAAAATATTCAGCCGGCAGTCCTTTTCACCGCACAAAACGAACGTTTTCCATTTTATGTATTGAAGATTCTAATTATTTTCCCTAATTTTGTAAGGATTAACAATATTACAAATTCGCCATGCAAACAAACCAACAGTTTGACCTCGCCTTCAACTTACTGCAGAACACCGGAACCAACCTCTTTCTGACAGGAAAAGCCGGAACGGGAAAAACGACCTTTTTAAAAAGGCTCAAAGAGGTTTCGCCTAAAAGAATGATCGTTGTTGCACCAACCGGAGTAGCAGCCATCAATGCAGGAGGCGTCACTATCCATTCCTTTTTCCAATTGCCGTTTGGCCCTTATATTCCGTCTTCACCGGAATATCGGGGAGGTAAAACGGATTTCAAGAATCAGTTCCGCAAAGACAAAATCAATATCATCCGCAGCATGGACCTATTGGTGATCGATGAAGTCAGTATGGTACGTGCAGACTTGCTGGACGCTATCAGCGACGTTCTGCGTCGTTATAAAGATCATAGTAAACCCTTCGGAGGTGTCCAGTTATTGCTCATCGGAGACTTGCAACAATTAGCACCTGTTGCCAAAGACGATGAATGGAATCTACTGAAAGAGCACTATCCGTCCACCTTCTTTTTCGATAGCAAAGCGCTGTCGGAAAGCAATTATTTCTGTATTGAACTAACGCATGTCTATCGCCAAAGCGACACGAATTTTATTAACCTACTGAACAATATCCGTGAGAACCGCTTCGACGACGAGACCTTGCAACAACTGAATCAGCGGTACATTCCCAACTTCAGACCGGACGAACAATCGGGCTATATCACGCTCACGACGCATAACTACCAGGCACAGCAGATCAACAATCGGAAACTGGCGGAGCTTCCCGGCCAGCCTTACACCTTCTCGGCCGAGATCAACAACGACTTCCCCGAATATTCTTATCCGACCGACGACAAGCTGATCTTGAAATGCGGCGCGCAAGTCATGTTCGTCAAAAACGACTCATCTTCCGAAAAACGGTATTATAACGGGAAGATCGGAAAGATCGTATTTATTAATTCCAACAAGATAACCGTAGTCGACCGTGAAGGAAATGAGATCGTCGTCGAAAAGGAAACCTGGAACAATGTAAAATATACGATCGATTCCGAAACACAAGAAATCACCGAAACCATTTCCGGCACCTTCAGCCAGTATCCGCTGAAAACCGCTTGGGCGATCACCATCCACAAGAGCCAGGGATTGACTTTCGAACATGCCATCATTGACGCTTCGGCTGCTTTTTCGCACGGACAGGTGTATGTCGCACTCAGCCGTTGCAAAACATTAGAAGGCCTTGTGCTGAGTAGCCAGATCACCCGCAACGCCATGATCAATGATTACCGAATACAGGAATTCACTTCATCGGTCGACAGCCGACAACCGCGCGAAGAGCAGATGCAGGCCGCACAGCAACTCTATTTCACGGAACTGATATGTGAACTGTTCGACTTCAATAATCTCCAGCAGCGCATACAATATGCCGCCTTCGTCGTGTACGGGAACCTGCAAAAACTATATCCGGAACTGAGCGTGCAGTATTCCAACACTCGCGATGCATTCCGTTCCACAGTCACAGATGTCGGAGAACGATTCATCCAGCAATTGAAACGGTTGATAGCAGGCAATACCAATTACCTGAAAGACGAAACAATCCAGGAACGTGTCCGGAAAGGCGTAGCTTACTTTCTGGAGCAAATAGACCGCCTTTGCACCCCATTGCAGGAAGCGTCGGATGTGGAAATCGACAATAAAGAAACGCGCAAAACAGTCAAGAATGCGTTGGACAAGTGGAACGAAGACCTTCGTATCAAACTGTCAACCCTGCAGGGCTGTCAAGAGGAATTCACGATTTCCTGCTATCTGTCGGCTAAAGCCAAAGCAAGCATCGAACAACCGCCTGCTCCGACCGCACGCAAACGTTCCGAAAAATCATCAGAGCCGGCCAAACTGGAAATATCGACAGACATCAAACATCCGGAACTATATGCCAACCTGAAACACTGGCGCTATGAAGTGGCAACCGAAAAAGGACTTCCCACTTATACCATCCTGCAACAAAAGGCTCTGATCGGTGTGGCCAACACCTTACCCGTCAGCGGACGCGATCTCCTCAAAATCCCAGGTATCGGGAAAAAGATCGTCGAAAACTATGGTGCAAAGCTACTGGAAATCGTAGACGAATACAGGAAAAGGCAATAATGTGCCGACACACTATATGCCAATGTGCTAATGATGTGATATGAGCATTCTCTCATTGGCATATTAGCACATTATCAAATTGGCACATTGTTTATTTTTTCAACTCGAAGCCCATCATCATCCCGTCATACTGGCTCGCCAGCTTATTGAGTGTTTGCAAAGTCGTGCTTTTGGAGACAGCAGACAACTTCGTCAGAAAGTCCAGTAATTTATCGGCATTGAAGAGCAAAGAGAGTTGGTCATTGGTAACAACGACATGAGCCGTCATCGTCGTCAACTTCGATTTTCCAATCTTGCCATAGTGCAATTCCATCGTCTTATCATCCGCATTAAAAGAATAAGTACCTTTCAATGTTCGACCTTTCAGGACACTGGTGAACGTACTGTCGGTATTAAACGTATAATTGAATGCTCCTTCAATGATTCCTACTTTCGCACAATAATCCTTCAGCTTCTTTTCCATCTCCGAAGAGGCCACACTTGCCGCCACATTCTTCAAAGCATTATCGCCTTCCAACTGAATGGCTGGATTCACATACGTCCATGTACCGGCCAGATTTTCCACCGTCAGCTTTTTTCCTCCGGTCACGGCTGTTACAGCGTCTTTTACGGCAGCAGAATTCAAAATGTCTTTAATTGATTGTCCATACACCGAATCCGACACGGACAATATGCCACAAACGGCAACCCCCAAAATCCAATTCTTTCTCATTTTCATCTATTCTTACTCATGTTTATACGTTACAAAGATACAAATAAAAAGGGGTACCGACAGGCACCCCTTCCTATATCTCGTTCTGTAAACAGAGATTAGAGTTTATCATTAGAACCAAGTACATTGATAATTTTGTGCTTGTACAACTTTTCCATATTATCACGAGCCGGACCCAGATACTTACGCGGGTCAAATTCAGCCGGTTTTTCTGCAAATGTCTGACGGATCGCAGCAGTCATGGCCAAACGAGAGTCAGAGTCGATATTGATCTTACAAACAGAAGATGTAGCAGCTTTACGCAACCATTCTTCAGGAATACCGATAGCAGCTTTCAATGCACCACCGAATTTGTTGATCGTTTCAACTTCGTCCTGAGGAACAGAAGAAGAACCGTGAAGAACGATAGGGAATCCCGGAAGTTTTTCCATTACAGCGTCCAAAACATCGAATGCCAATGGAGGAGGAACCATCTTACCTGTTACCGGGTCGATAGTGCACTGTTCGGGAGTGAACTTGTAAGCACCGTGAGAAGTACCGATTGAAATAGCCAAAGAATCACAGCCTGTGCGAGTAGCAAAATCGATTACTTCTTCAGGGTTTGTATAAGTGTGGTGATCAGAAGAAACTTCGTCTTCAACACCTGCCAATACACCTAATTCACCTTCTACAGTCACATCAAACTGGTGAGCATATTCAACCACCTTCTTAGTCAAAGCCACGTTTTCTTCATATGGAAGATGAGAACCGTCGATCATGACAGAAGAGAAACCTGAGTCGATACAACTTTTGCAAGTTTCAAACGTATCGCCGTGATCCAGGTGCAGTACGATCTGAGGATTCGGGCAACCTAATTCCTTAGCATATTCGACAGCTCCCTGAGCCATGTAGCGCAACAGAGTAGCATTTGCATATTGGCGAGCACCTTTAGATACCTGAAGGATTACGGGAGATTTCTCTTCAGCAGCGGCTTTGATGATAGCCTGGAGCTGCTCCATGTTGTTGAAATTGAACGCGGGAATAGCGTATCCGCCTTTGATGGCTTTAGCGAACATCTCGCGGGTGTTCACAAGACCTAAATCTTTGTAATTTACCATTGTTGTATATGTTATTACGTTAATGATTAGAAATCTTCCACAAAGATAATAACTATCCAGTAACATTATGCTTTTAAGCATATAAAATAACACAAAAGTAGACCAGATTGAAAAAATAGTCCAAAATTCTTTGTTTGTTCAACCCAAATCCATACCTTTGCAACCCAAAATACCGGTTACCAAACTCAAGTATAAGAGAATATAAATTAAAAATAAGATAACAAAGCAATGAAAAAAGGAATTCATCCTGACAACTATCGTCCTGTAGTATTCAAGGACATGTCAAACGAGGACGTATTTATCACTCGTTCTACTATCAATGCAAAAGAAACGATCGAGATCGACGGTGTTACTTATCCGCTGGTAAAGGTCGAAATCTCAAGCACTTCTCATCCGTTCTACACAGGTAAGGCTAAATTGGTCGATACTGCCGGACGTGTTGATAAGTTCATGAGCCGCTACGGTAACCGTAACAAAAAATAAAACCAATTGACAATTGGTTTAGATAAAAATAGAGAAAGGCTGTTCTGAAAAGGACGGCCTTTTCCTATTTTATTAGGAGACATCCATAAAGAAAGCAACTTCCGTTTTTTATTTACAAAGATATTCTTACTTTTGTACGTAACTGATGATTGGAGTGAATCCATGCCCTTATTTCATTGCCAATCGTCAATTATCAATTATCAATTATCAATTAAAATGCCATGGCAAAAACGAAAGAACAATTACTAAACATCCTGGACCAGTTCCAACTCACAGAGAAAGTAGTTTCCGCCGAACCATTCGGAAACGGACACATTAACGATACGCTGAAAGTAACAAACGAAAAAGGTGAAATCAAATACGTGCTGCAACGCATCAACCACCTGATCTTTACAAATGTGGATATGTTGCAGAACAATATCCAGATAGTTACTTCTCATATCCGTAAGAAACTGGAAGAAAAAGGCGAAAGCGACATCGACCGCAAAGTCTTGACTTTCCTTCCGACAAAAGATAACAAACTGTATTATTTCGACGGAGACAGCTATTGGCGTGTTTGTCTGTTCATCCCGAACAGCAAGAGCTACGAAGAGGTCAACCCGGAACTTTCCTACGAAGCTGGCAAGGCTTTTGGCGATTTCCAATCCATGCTGGCCGACATTCCGGAAGGCACGCTGGGTGAAACCATCCCGAACTTCCATAACATGGAATTCCGTCTGGAGCAGTTCCACGATGCAGTAAAAAGCAATGCTGCCGGCCGTCTGGACGAAGTGAAAGATTTGATCAAGGAAATCGAAAAACGCGCCGAAGCCATGTGTATCCAGGAACGCCTCTATCGTGAAGGCAAACTGAAAAAACGCACAAACCATTGCGACACGAAGGTCAACAATATGATGTTCGATGCCGAAACCGACAAGGTCTTATGCGTGATTGACCTCGACACAGTCATGCCAGGTTTTGTTCTATCAGATATCGGTGATTTCATCCGAACAGGAGCCAATACCGGTGCCGAAGATGACGAGAATCTGGATAATGTCAATGTCAACATGGATATCTTCAAAGCTTACACACGCGGTTATATGGAGAAAGCCAAGTCTTTCCTGACTCCTACAGAAATCAAGTTGCTCCCGTACGGCGGTCGCTTGCTGACCTACATGCAGACAGTCCGTTTCCTGACCGACTACATCAACGGTGACACATACTACAAGATACACAGCCCGAAGCATAACCTGATCCGCACAAAGGCTCAGTTCAAACTGCTCCAAAGTCTCGAAGCACACGCTGACGAAATGGATGCGTTCATGAGCGAATGGCTGTAAAAACATTGTAATAACTCAATTGATGGTTGGCAATCAGACGATAAGATAATTACTGCCCGGTTGCCAATTGTCTTTTACCAGTTTTTCGTATCTTTGTGATTGACAGACAATTCCAAAGTAACATCATGACAAATATATTAAATAAAATAAACTCCTTGTTTCCTATCTCTGATGATACCGTTCAAGTATTGAAAGAGAACGTGACCTGCTGCCACTTTCCTAAAAAGTATCAGCTGATAAAAGCAGACACCTATTGCAAATCTGCCTTTTTCATCGAGAAGGGAATAACGCGTTCCTTCTGGCTGGTAGACGGCGAAGAGGTTACGACATCATTTGCCGGAGAAGGAAGCATTGTATTCAGTATGGATGAACTGTATTACGGAAAGATAAGCGAAGAATTCGTCGAAACCCTGGAAGAAGTAGAAGCCTATCGGATACCGCTGGCCACTTTGACACATCTTTTCGAGACAAACATCGAACTGTGCAACTGGGGAAGAATCATCCATCAAAACGAATACAGGCGTTTACATCGCAGCCACAAAGAGCATTTGACCTTGTCGGCGAGGGAGCGATATGAAGCGTTCAAGGAACAGTTTCCGGACGCATACCGGCGAGCGAACTTAGGATATATCGCGTCCTATCTGGGTATCAGACTTTCCACACTCAGCCGGCTCCGGGCAAACGGATAGCCGAATTTGACATAGGACAAATTTTTCACCTCAAAAAACGAATACTTTTGTCGCATATTACAAATATCTAATTCAATATCAATGTCAGACACAACAATCTCTTCAGCCGCATTCGCGGATACCAAACCCCATTACGAACTCCTTGACGGATTGCGAGGGGTGGCAGCCTTGCTGGTTGTCTTTTATCACATATTCGAAGGCCTTTCGTTTGCTGCCGGAGGAACTCCCATCACAACGATCAATCACGGCTACCTGGCCGTCGATTTTTTCTTCATCCTTTCAGGTTTCGTGATCGGTTACGCCTATGACGACCGTTTGGGAAAGACCATGACTACCGGTAACTTTTTCAAACGCCGCCTAATCCGCCTCCATCCGATGATTATCATGGGAGTGATATTGGGAACGATCGCTTTCCTCATACAAGGCAGTGTCCAATGGGACGGTAAACATGTTGCAATCTCAGCAGTGATGCTATCCACGCTCTGTGCGATGTTTTTCATTCCCGCCCTGCCCGGTGCGAGATATGAAGTACGCGGCAATGGCGAGATGTTCCCGCTCAACGGTCCAAGCTGGTCGCTCTTTTTCGAATATATCGGCAACATCCTTTACGCTGTTTTCATTCACCGCCTTTCCACTAAAGCCCTGACCATACTCGTCATCCTTTTAGGAGTAGGACTGGCCGGATTCACGCTATTCGATGTTTCGGGATATGACATGATCGGTGTGGGCTGGACACTCGACGGCATGAATTTCCTCGGAGGTTCCTTGCGTATGCTCTTTCCCTTCTCGTTTGGAATGTTATTATCCCGCAACTTCAAACCGTTCCAAATGAAAGGGGCTTTCTGGATCTGTTCGATCGTTCTGCTGATCCTCTTCTGTGTGCCTTACATAAAGGCAGATGCAGCTCCTATCAGTCTCAACGGGCTATTCGAAGCAGTTTGTATCATCTTCATTTTTCCCGTCCTTGTCTGGTTAGGTGCCTCCGGCAAGACTACGGACAAACGTTCGACACAGATATGTAAATTCTTAGGCGACATATCCTATCCGCTCTACGCCGTCCACTACCCGATTATGTACCTATTCTATGCTTGGCTGATCGACAACGAACTCTATACCTTCGCAGAAATCCGGCCTATGGCAATAGTGGTCTACGCCGGCAGTATCACCTTGGCTTACCTCTGTCTGAAACTTTATGACGAACCGGTAAGAAAGTGGTTAGGCAAAAAGTTCTTGAGAAGAAAATAAATTCTTGCCTTCAGTGTGGGTATCCTTACATAATAGTTTTTAATTGTTTGTCAATTTAGGGGCAGTACTTCATTATCCAAATTCGAAAAATAAAGAAGTTCAGACTTATTTTGAATATAGGAAATTATACTTATCTTCATATGTTTGAATTACCGATAAATAAAGAGAAGCAGGTAAATAGACTACCCCTAAATTGACGAAGAACCAAAACAACTATCATACCATCATACAAAAACGCATACAAATATAAATCAATGCCTTAAGCCATGACAGTTTCCATTTATATGTTAAAAACGCCCTTTTTTTCATAAAGACAAGTTGTTTTTCAAGATAAAAACAACTTGAAAAACTTCTTTAGACCCGGGTGTAGGGACATGGAAATCCCGGGTGTAGAAGATATGAAGACCCGGGTCTTGGTGAAACCGGGACGGGGATGTGTAACTGTTTATCAGCCTTGTTCGGGGAAGATTTTATGCCCTGTTTCTGTCCTTTATGCGATGAGATACGTGTTTTTCCCAAAAAAGTGATAGTTGAAGAAGACGAATTTTCACTTTCAAAAAAAAATGTTACCTTTGCACCAATTTTAAGTAAGAACAGAGCGAAGTTCCGAAAAGAAGGACATAATAACAAAAAAGCATTTTCGATATTATTCCAAATTCTAAAAATCGCCAATTATTTAGTTACACAGGAATAACAGCAACAAATGCCTATGCTTCGTTATATTTACTTTCCTTATCAAGGAGGTACAATATAGAAGTGTGGGCTGTTGTTTTATCTGTGTAACGGGTGTTTGGCGATACCTTAGAATTGGATAAGACGGCAGTTCCCACGCTTTTTTTATTGTATAATTCTAAAACCAAACGGCCTGACAGGGGACTTCAAGGCAAAAACACATACAAGAAAATTTCAATTCAATCTAAAAAATAGCACAAAATACATTAAAAACCAAAACGAACTTCATTAAAACCTGTTTCTCTCAAACAACATGTTCGTCAGACCATATTCTCATGTGACTGACGAACTTTGTCATATACAATTCAAAAGATCACAATATGATATACCTATTGATTTTATTGGCCTTCACGATCTCTGCCCTGATGTCGATGATCATTATTCCGAGGATTTTGGTCATCGCGCTTAAAAAGCGACTTTTCGACATTCCGGACAGTAGGAAGGTACATAAAGGAGCTATCCCAAGACTGGGGGGATTGTCTTTCGCTCCGTCAATTCTGTTCTCCCTCTCGTTTGTTTCCGCACTCTATTGCGCAGGATACATGTACGGACAGCAAATACCGCTATGGTTGCTCACACATACCCTTTCGGAATTCTACCTGTTGGTTTGCGGAGTGATCTTACTCTACCTCGCCGGGTTGAAAGACGATCTGGTGGGAATGCGTTATACAAAGAAATTCATAGTGCAGATTGTGGCAGCTTTACTACTGCCGTTGTCGGGACTCTGGATCAACAATCTCTACGGGTTGTTCGGAATACACGAACTGGTATCATGGATCGGTATTCCGCTTACAATTCTCGTAATTGTATTTATCACCAATGCCATCAACCTGATCGACGGAATCGACGGATTAGCTTCAGGGCTGACTGGCTCGGCATTACTCGTGCTTGGCAGTCTATTCTTGATTAACGGAATGTGGATATACGCCTTGCTGTCGTTCGCGACTCTTGGAGTGCTGGTGCCTTTCTTCTATTACAACGTCTTCGGACAGGCTGATCACGGGAGGAAAATATTCATGGGCGACACGGGGAGTCTGACATTGGGCTATATTCTGGTATTCCTTGCCATCCGCTATGCGTCTTACAATCCGGATGTTGCACACTATTCCGCCGGTGCCATCGTGGTCGCCTTCTCGACACTGATCGTACCAATGTTCGACGTTGTGCGTGTGATGATCGTACGGGCACGCAGCCGTCGGGCACTATTCAAACCGGACCGTAATCACATCCACCATAAGTTCCTCGATATGGGAATGAGCGCACACAAGGCGATGATCAGTATCGTCGTAATCGCCAGTCTATTCAGTAGCCTCAATATCTGGCTCGTGTCGTTCGTGAATATCAATATCGTATTTGCCGGCGACATCGTGATCTGGGTGATATTAAGTATTTGGTTTGAAAAGGCCAGAAACAAAAAAGAATTTTTAAACGGAAAAAAATGGGTCAAACGAATTTAGAAAAAATACAAATAATGAAAGCATGTTTTATGGGATTGGGCTATATCGGCCTGCCTACAGCTATTATCACAGCCGGAAGCGGCATTCAAGTTATCGGGGTCGACGTAAATCCGAAAGTAGTGGAAATGACAAACCGAGGTATTATCCATATTGTGGAACCCGGATTACAGGAATTGTGTTCGGAAGTCGTGGAATCCGGTAAGCTGAAAGCATCGGATGTTCCAGAAGAAAGCGATGTATACCTGATCGTCGTACCAACTCCGTTCAAAGGAAATCATGAACCGGACATTTCATATGTCGAAGCCGCTACACGTATGGTCGCACCTTTTCTTAAGAAAGGGGATCTTTTCGTCATCGAATCGACTTCACCTGTCGGAACCACCGAAAAGATGGCAAATCTGCTCTACGCCTTGCGTCCGGAACTGAAAGGAAAAATATATATCGCTTATTGTCCGGAGCGCGTTTTACCAGGCAATGTCATCTACGAACTGATGCAGAACGACCGGGTCATCGGAGGAATCAACTCCGAATCAACTGAAAAGGCGATACAATTCTATCGCCACTTTGTCAGAGGGACACTCCACCGGACAAACGCCCGGACAGCGGAGATGTGCAAACTGACGGAAAATTCGTCACGTGACGTCCAAATAGCTTTCGCCAACGAACTGTCGCTGATCTGCGACAAGGCAGGTATCAACGTTTGGGAACTGATCGAACTCGCCAACAAACATCCGCGTGTCAACATTCTGCAACCAGGTTCAGGCGTGGGAGGACATTGCATCGCCGTAGATCCTTATTTCCTGACATCCGAATTTCCCTACGAGTCGCAACTTATCTCGAAAGCACGCGAAATCAATAATTACAAAGCATTCTGGTGCGCCGAAAAAATCGAAAACGCCATCTTCCGCTTCTTCCTTGAGCATCATCGTAAACCGGTAGTAGCTCTGATGGGCCTTTCTTTTAAGCCTGATATCGACGACTTGCGCGAATCACCAGCCAAATACATCACCTCGAAAGTTCTCCAACGTTCAGCCGATACCGACATCCTGATCGCCGAACCCAACGTTCACGAACATCCAGTCTTCAAACTGACCGACTACAAATCCGCCTACACCCGCGCCGACATCGTCGCCTTCCTCGTCTCCCACAAAGAATTCAAAACATTACCTCACAACGAAGAAAAAGTGATATTGGATTTTTGCGGGGTGTTTAAGAAATTATAGAATAAAAAGTATGTCTCACAATACGAACAAACGGATAGCTCAAAATACATTATTCTTATATTTCAGGACACTAGTCATCCTATTAGTATCACTTTACACATCCAGAGTCGTTTTAAATGTCTTAGGAATAGATGATTATGGCATATACAACGTAGTAGGTGGCATTGTATTAATGTTCCAGTTTCTAAACGTGGGAATGATTGATGTTTCTCAACGGTTTCTCACCTACGAATTAGGGAAAAATGATGGACAACAACTGCAAAAAGTTTTTTCCACATCTCTTATCATTCACCTGATTATTATTTTTTTCCTACTTATATTAGCAGAAACAGTAGGTCTATGGTTTCTTAATCATAAAATGAATATACCAACCTCAAGAATAATTGCTGCAAATTGGGTGTTCCAATTCTCAATCCTGACATTCATTATTAAAATATTCAGCGTTCCCTATAATGCCAGTATAGTAGCCCACGAACATATGAAAGTATATGCCTATGTAAGTATACTTGAAGTTATATTACAATTAGCGATTGTTTTTTTGTTGAAGGGCTCAGCGTCAGATAAACTAATTTTATATGCAATCTTAATGTCTTTCGTCACTTTATTGGCAAGCATCATGTATACTTTATATTGCAAAAAGTATTTTAAAGAATGTAAGTTTCGAAATGACATAGATAAACAATTACTACATAAAATGTTAAGCTTTGCCGGATGGAGCTTTTTAGGCAACATCGGATATTCACTCAAAATGCAAGGAATAAATATACTAATCAATCTATTTTTCGGACCTGCAGTAAACGCTGCACGTGGTGTAGCCTATCAAGTAAATGCCGGAATTTATAATTTTGTATCAAACTTCCAAATTGCGATGAAACCGCAAATAACTAAACGATATGCAATGGGAGATACAAATTCAATGATGGTATTAGTACATAATAGTTCCCGTTATTCATTTTTCCTCTTACTGTATTTAACATTACCTGTACTTATCAAAACTCCTTATATATTACATCTTTGGTTAGGTATTGTACCTGAATATACTGTCATGTTTTTACGATTGGTATTGATTGTAACTTTAATAAACAGTATAACTGGACCTGTAGCCACTGCTATACAAGCAAAAGGAAAAATAAAACTATTTCAAACCATAATTTTAGTGATTACATTGCTGGATATACCAATATCCTATATTGTATTAAAATCCGGATATCCACCTTATACAGTCATGTATATATCTATCCTGACAGAACTCATTGCTTTAATAGCACGAATATGGATACTTAATGCATTAATACCTATGCATATTTCCAACTTCATCATAGAAGTGATTGGTCGAAGTCTCTTGGTCTTCATACTTGCAGCTATTATTCCGACAGGGCTGTCCCGATATATTCCTGACACATTCACTGGATTTATACTTATATGTATTATTACCGTCAGTTCAACCACCATCGTACTACTGACAGTCGGACTAAAGGCGGCTGAGCGTTCTCTTATTTACAAAAAAGCAATTCGTACCATTCAAACTATAAAGTCATGACAATGTGTTCAAAGGTCTTATTTTTACGTAAAAAGTCGACAGGACTTAACAGTATAGAAGAACTGGCATATTCGCTTGCATCCCGAATAACAGGATTAAAAGTTATTACTTTGCCTGAACACGAAAATACCTGGAAAGGAATCATTCGAAATATTAGGTTCGCTCAAAAACACCAAGGAGATATCAATCACATTTTTTCACCTGAAATAGCTTATATCTCTCTATTTTTAAAAGGTAATGTAATTCTCACTTGGCATGATACAGGAACTCTATTACAATCATCATCTTTCCTAAAGCGATTTATTAGAAAATGGTTCTGGCTCATTCTGCCTAATCATTTTGCCAAACATATCACCTGTATTTCCCAATATACAGCGAATGAAATCAAACAGATAACTCCAATAGTAAAAAATAAAATCAGCATTGTCTATAATCCCTATAATGAAGTTATTCATTTTCACCCAAAAGAATTCCGAAAAGAAAATCCTCATATCCTCCATATTGGAACAGGCATGCGCAAAAATCTGCTACGCACAATAGAAGCATTACGCAATATACCCTGTACACTAATCATTGTAGGGATTTTAAAACAAGAACATATAGAGCAATTAAAAAAGAATCATATCCAATATAAAAATTATTTGGATATTCCCTTTCAAAATATCATTAGATTATACCAAGAATGTGACATCGTCAGTTTTCCTTCTTTATATGAAGGTTTTGGAATGCCTATAATAGAGGCCAATGCTACTGGAAGAGTTTTACTAACCAGTAAAATAACTTCTATCCCAGAAATAGCAGCAAATACAGCCCACTATATCAATCCTTATGATGTAAGCTCCATTAGAAAAGGATTTCAAAAACTTATCTCAGATGATAAATATAGGGAAAAATTAATTTTACGAGGCATTGCAAATGCCAAGAGGTTTACAATTAAACACATAACGGAAGAATATGAAAACATTTACAATAGCTAAGCCTATCTCCATAAGCATAGACAACTTCTATATACAAGTACTTCCTTTTATATTATTTTTCATTTCTATTTTTTTTGACTCAGCAAATGGATACATCCAGGAATTTAAAGGAGTGCATTTACCAATCGGAATAGCTTTTAGAGGATTTATATTATGCCTAACCATGAAGTTTTTACTAAAAAATTTAAGCACATTATTAACTCTCTTATTTTGGATTATTACAATCCTAATTTCAATGGCATTTGCTATCTGGTCTTTTACAGGAAGATATATAGATGCAGCAATGGACATTGACTATCTATTCAAGTTTATCTACACCTTCTGCATCCTTTTTTATTTTTATTATTACCGTAAAGTATTCAGCCTTGAGAAATTAATCAGACTTGTTATTTATACAACTTCACTTATAGGTGCAATTAATATATTCTCTATGGTTACACAAACCGGGATTCTTTCATACAGTGATAAATTTGGATTCGGATACTCTGGATATTACGCAGACGGCAATGCATTGGGAGTATATATGGTTCTAGCTGTATTACTTTGTATTTGGTATTCCTTTTACAAACGGAATATATTTTATTTTTTACTGACATTTATTGCATCAGTCGGAACAATTCTTATCGGTTCTCGTGTCGGTATTATTGGAATTCTGGCAGATTGGGGACTTTTCTTAGGCTATTTCTTTTTTTTCAAAGACAGCCTTATTCGGATCCGATGGCAAACCCGGATACTTATAATATTTTGTATGTCAATCGCTATCGTATATTCTGCTATCATAACATATGAAACTATTATTCAATATGATAATTTTACACTTGAACGCTTTTCAGCTAATTCGTTAGTATCATCAAGAGAGCAATTGATCAATACCGGTAAACAAGTCATTTCTGAATTCAACTTAACAGAAGTTCTTTTGGGTAAGGGTATTTCAGGAGGACGATTTGCTGTAGCAAGCATATACGACCCAGAAGAAAAAGTAAAAAATATAGAATCTGATTTTTACGATATCATATTATCCTTCGGATTTGTTCTGGGAGGGCTTATCATCCTTGCACAACTTTTTTTAGTATTCCAGTTCATCCGACCTTTTTTTATAAGAAGAAGTCGGAATTCTTTATCATTTGTAACAAGTATAGGAAGTATACTATGGTTAGGAATCGCCTATACAGCAGGACATGCTTTTTTTTCAACTCAATTAGCTCCACTGTTAGGAGTTTACTGGGTAATTAGTAATCATCTTTATTTTAATCATGATATCCAATAAAAGTAAAAATATCCTAACTATAGGAACTGACACAAACGGCAAAGGAGGGATTGCAATCCTCATACAATCTTATTCAAAGATGTTCAAGAAATTTAATTTCATTGCTTCACATCAAGAAGGAAATCTGTTTAAGAAAACAGCATTAAGCATATCTGCCTTATTACGATGTTGCTATTATTGTATATTCAAGCCAATCCGAATTGTACATATACATACAGCATCATTTACTGATTTTTATCGTCAATCGATTTATGTATTTTGTGCTAAAGTTTTCAGAAAAAAAGTCATTTTACATATACATGGAGCAAAATTTGAACAATTCTACGAGAATCACCAATCTTTTGTTCGATTTGTCTGCCATAAAGCAGATGTATTGGTGACTGTTTCTAATTATTTTGTCGATTATTTAAAAGAACAAAAACTCAATAATAATATTTTTCTCCTTCCCAATGTCACCTATAAGCCCAGTGTTGGTCCTATTAAAAAGAACGACCAAAAGCTCCATCTTCTTTTCATTGGAGCCATAGATAGTAGAAAAGGAATATTTGATGTATTAGAATGTTTTGCGGAGAACAAAGAAATATTGCAAAACAAAATTATCTACCATATTGGAGGTACAGGAGATACCAAAACTATGAATGAATTCATACAGCAACATCAACTTTCTTCTTTTATCAAATACCATGGATGGGTAGACAATGAAAGAAAAGAAAAATTATTCCAAACTGCTGACATATTTATCCATCCTTCTATTTTTGAATCATTTGGTATATCTATTCTTGAAGCCATGTCCTACCAACTGCCCATAATTGCAACACCTGTTGGAGGTATTACAGATCTTGTTGAAAACAATGTTAACGGTATTCTTATTGAACCTGGAAATAAGAAACAACTTTACGAAGCAATCCTATTTTTAATCGATCATCCAGAATATCTTTCAAAAATGGGACATCAGTCTGGAAAGAAAGCAGAAAAATTCTATCCTCCAGCAATAGAAAAACAATTGGATCATCTATATCAATCATTAGAAAAATAGAACTACATTTTTCTAAATTCAATCTATAATTCAACATATATTAATCAATAAAAATTCATATGAATATTTTTATCAAGTCAGTTCTTATAAAAGCTGCAACTCCATTCTCCCCTTTATTAAAGAAATTTCCCAATATAATTTGGAAGATCAGATATTGGAAAGATTATAAAAAGTTCCCCGATCTAAAGAATCCACAGTCATTTATGGAAAAAATTCTATGGCTATCACTTTATTCTGACACTTCTATGTGGAGTAAATTAGCCGACAAATACAGAGTAAGAGAATATGTGATTGATAGATGCGGAGAACAATATGTAAACAAAATTTATGGTATATACAATTCAGCTATAGAAATCAACTATAGCCTATTGCCAAAATCCTTTGTATTAAAAACGACAAATAGCTGTGCAACAAATATTATAGTAAAGGATAAAAATATCCTAAATATAAAAGAGACAAATCATAAATTAAATAAATGGTTAAAATTTCCATATGGAGAATTAACCGGACAATTACATTATACACAGATAGAACCTCTTATTATTGCAGAAAAATTTATGGAGCAGACAAAAAAAAGCGAACAATCACTCATCGATTACAAATTTTTTTGCTTTAATGGAGTTCCTAAATATGTCGTTATTTATTCAGACAGGGAAGAAAACACACATAATTATTCGGTTATGGTTTATGACATGGATTGGAATGCCTATCCTGAATTTGTAAATTCTCGCTGTCCGATATCAGATATAATTCCTCGTCCAGGCGCATTAGAAGAAATGATATCAATTGCTTCACGTTTATCAGAGCCCTTTCCTTTCGTTAGAGTAGATTTATATCTTATCAACGGATCCCCTATCTTTGGAGAAATGACTTTTACTCCAGACGTCATCAGTAATATTACCCCAGAACTGACAGATCAAATGAGTAAATGGATTGACATCACCAGCTTAAAACAATAACTATGATAGTAAAAATCAGAGAAATAATCAGAGACTGTATCATCTTCGGGATGCATTTTATTTATACACGAATCTATCAAATGAATATTGATAAAAGCGCAAAACTTTCATTTGGTGCCAAACTCGATAAAAGTAATCCCAAAGGAGTACACATTGGAGAAGAAAGCTTCATTGCATCTGGAGCTGTTATTTTAGCTCATGACTTTTCCAAACCAGCTAAAGCCGACACCTACATTGGTAAACGTTGTTTTATTGGCGTAAATGCGATCATCATGTGTGGAGTAAAAGTTAACGATAACGTAATTGTCGGAAGCGGATCTGTCGTTACAAAAGATATACCTGCCAACTGCATCGTAGCCGGTAATCCTGCCAGAATAATCAAAGAAGGTATTCAGACCAAAAAATTCGGACAATTAATGCAACAATCATGAACGACAACAGAATACAACTAAACGGAATAAAAGTCCACCCCTTTCCCTCAGATTCCAGTTTGCTGGAATATGTGGAGGAACATAAAGGGATATTAGTAGCGATAAATGCGGAGAAAATACTGCATGCGAACGAGCAAATACAAGATATTGTGAACAGGAATATCGGATATTGCGATGGCATAGGAGCAGTTATGGCAGTACGGCAGCACGGAGCCGTGGATGCCGTCAAGATCGCGGGATGCGAACTGTGGTTGAAGATTATAACAGTTCTGTATCAAAAAGAAAAAACCTTCTACTTGGTCGGGAGTAAACAGCCCGTAATAGAGAAGACCATCTCCCGGTTGAAAGAAGACTTTCCCGGAATACAGATAGCGGGTTACCGTAACGGATACATACAAACAGAGACAGAACAGGAAGAACTGATCGAAGACATCAAGACAAAACAGCCGGATGTCATATTCGTTGCAATGGGATCACCCAAACAAGAGTTATTGATGGAAAAAATGTATCAAGCACATCCCGCAATTTACCAAGGGTTAGGAGGAAGTTTCGACGTCTATACAGGGAACGTGAAACGAGCACCCGAATGGTGGATAAAGCACAATCTCGAATTTGCATACCGCCTATTGAAACAACCCTCGCGCATCAAACGACAAATACATTTAATCAAATTCTTGATACTGGTCAAGACTGGAAAAATCTAAACAGAAACAACATGAAGAAAATAATGCTCGTCTTCGGAACCCGTCCTGAAGCAATTAAAATGGCACCATTAGTAAAAGCTTTCCAACAGAAAAAAAATAAATTTGAAACCATTGTCTGTGTTACCGGGCAACACAGGGAAATGCTGGACCAAGTTCTAAAGCTTTTCAACATCCGCCCCGATTACGATCTCAACATAATGAGGCAAGGACAGGACCTCTACGATATAACAGCCCGAGTTCTGACAGGAATGCGAGACGTTCTGCAGGAAGCGAAGCCAGATATCGTTCTGGTCCACGGGGACACCACCACTTCAACAGCCGCAGCACTCGCCGCCTTCTACCGGCAAATACCGGTCGGTCATGTAGAAGCGGGATTACGCACACACAATATTTACAGTCCATGGCCGGAAGAAATGAACAGACAGATCACCGGAAGGATTGCCACCTGGCATTTCTCTCCTACAGCTTTGAGCCGGAATAACTTGATACATGAAGGTATAAATGAGAACAAGATTCGCATTACCGGTAATACTGTTATCGACGCCCTTTACCATGTTGCCGCTACTATCCGCAAAGATTTCACCCTGCGTAAACAACTTGACACCGAACTGATGTCTGCTGGTTATAAAACAACTCCACTTACTGAACAAAGTTACCGCAAACTGGTTTTAATAACAGGTCATCGCCGGGAAAACTTCGGCGATGGATTTATCCAGATATGCCGGGCAATAAAGACTTTGGCAGAGCAGTATGCGGAGGTAGACTTTGTCTACCCTATGCATTTGAACCCAAATGTAAGGGAACCCATTCACGAAATATTCGGAAATGCTCATCTCCCTAACCTGTTCTTTATAGAGCCTTTGGAGTATCTTCCCTTCGTCTATCTAATGGAGAAGTCGACACTTGTCCTAACCGACAGCGGAGGCATACAAGAAGAGGCTCCGGGGCTGGGAAAACCAGTACTTGTCATGCGGGACACAACGGAACGGCCAGAAGCACTTGACGCAGGGACAGTAAAATTGGTAGGAACGGATTACTCCCGGATTGTGACTGAAGTATCCCACTTGCTGGATGACAATACTTATTATAACCGTATGAGCCAAGCAGTAAACCCTTATGGGGATGGAACTGCCAGCCAACAAATCGTTCAAACAATAGAAAAAGTAATATGAAAAATCTTGACAAAAAACAAACTGTATTATGCCGTCATAAGCCATCAAGTCGTCAACGGACAAGACAACAGCATCTGACACGATACATCATTGGGTTCCTGTTTATACTGGTATCAATCACCATACATGCACAAATTCCACAGGAATTAATCGATAAAGCCCGTGCCGCCGGGATGACAGAGGAACAGATACAAAAAGAAATAGCCAAGCATGGGAAAGAACAAAATGGTATCAACCAGATCATTCATCCGACTGCGGAAAACACCGTATCCGACCGTTCCCAACCTACCCAGCAGGCACTTCCTCCACTGACGGAGCAACGCGACGAACATAAGCCTAAGCAACCTTTGGAAGATATTGTTTTCGGGCGAGAAATCTTTTCTGATAAGAATTTGACATTCGAACCGGATCTGAATATGCCGACGCCTAAAAATTATGTCCTATCGGCAGGAGACGAGTTGCTGATCAATGTATGGGGAGATTCGGAGCTGAACTTGAAACTCAGTATTTCTCCCGACGGAACGATCTTGATCCCCAATGTTGGTCCCGTATCCCTAAGCGGACTGACTATCGAGGCGGCAGAGAATCGCATCCGGCAGGAATTGGGTAAAATCATGGCAACGCTTGACGGCAGTCAGCCTAACACATTCGTTTCTGTCGGACTGGGGCAAATTCGCAGCATTAAAGTCAATATTGTCGGTGAGGCCGTCGCACCCGGAACCTATACACTCTCATCTCTCGCCACGCTTTTCAATGCCCTTTATGCAGCAGGAGGAGTAAACGATATCGGATCATTGAGAAATATAAAAGTATACCGGAACAGCAAAGAGATCGCCAACCTCGATGTATACGACTACCTGCTAAACGGTAAATATGACACGAATATACGACTGGAAGACAACGACATGATCATTATCAGCCCTTACGAACAGCTTGTCACCGCCGGTGGTAAAGTGAAAAGAGACCGTACATACGAACTCCGACAAGGAGAGACGCTTGCCGACCTGCTCGACATGGCAGGTGGTTTCACAGGAGATGCCTACACCAACAGTATACGGGTGAAACGCAAAGCTGGCGATCGCTACAAGATTGCCACAGTTAACGAGGAACAATTCCAGACATTTGTGCTACAAGACGGCGATTCACTGATGGTGGATTCAGTCATCCCCTACTACGATAATCGAATCATCATTTCCGGTGCAGTCTGGCGACCCGGAGAATATGAGTTAAGTCCGGACGTACACACCGTCAAACAATTGGTCGAACAGGCTTCGGGACTTAAAGGAGACGAATTTACAGGACGCGCACAGATCACAAGGCTCAACCCGGACTTCACCAGTTCGGTAATCGCCATCAATATTGTAGACATTTTGAACGGGAAGGCTCCTGACATCGAACTACAGAAGGAGGACCAACTATATATCCCTTCTTTGTTTGACCTCCGTGAACCTTATACTATCAAAGTGAGTGGAGCAGTTAACGCTCCCGATACCGTATTGCCCTTCCGTAAGAATCTGACAGTAGAGGATGTTATCGTCCTCGCCGGTGGCCTACGCGAAGCAGCCTCGACTATCAACGTGGAAGTGGCACGACGGCTCAAAGATCCGTCCGCCACCCGGAGCAGTAACCAGACAGCTGAGACATTTAACTTCACCCTCGACGAAGGACTGGCAATAACCTCCGGCGATACACTTTTCACCCTCGAACCATTCGACGAAGTATTCGTCCGTTTCTCACCCGGTTACCAGGAACAGCAAGTAGTGAAGGTCGGAGGCGAGATCACTTTTGCCGGCAACTATGCTTTAAAGAAAAAGAATACGCGCCTAAGCGAACTGATCAAGCAATCGGGCGGAATCACTCCAGACGCCTATGTGCGGGGAGCCAGCTTGAAACGCAAACTGACAACGGATGAGTTGCGCCAGATCGAAACTCTCCTGCAATTGAGTAATAACAGTAAGCAGAGTCGTGACTCGATCTCCATTTCGCTTGCCAACCTGAAGGAGTACCCCGTAGGCATAGACCTGCAAAAAGCGATCGCCCACCCGGGAAGCGCTGACGACCTGGTTTTGCGCGATGGAGACGTGCTCTACATTCCCCAACAGCAAAGCACAGTGAAAGTGAGCGGCTCCGTCACCTACCCTAACAGTGTGACCTATACGAAAGGAATGGACATCCGTGACTGCCTCTCACAGGCTGGTGGCTACAACGACATTGCCCGCAAGTATCCTATCGTCATCTACATGAACGGAAAAGTGGCGACCACGCAACGTAAAATGATTTTCTTCAAACGTTACCCCAAAGTCGAGCCTGGCTGCGAAATCGTAGTCCCCGCCAAGACGCAACGCGACCGCCGGGCAAGTCTGGCTGAAATCATGAGCGTCGGCAGTTCTGTCACATCAATGGCTGCAATGATAACATCAATAGTTAATCTTTTAAAGTAAACAAATGGATAAGAACAATCATACTCCGTCATCTCCACTATCGGAAATCGACTTGGTCGCCCTCACCGGCTACCTGTGGAAAAAACGACGTTTCTTCATAAAATGCTGCGGATTTGCAACAATGGTGGGACTCATCATTGCTTTCAGCATACCCAAAGAATTTACTACAACGGTGAAACTGGCTCCCGAACTCCTCGATGCCACAAGTAAGATGAACAATCTCAGTGGACTTGCGGCAATGGCAGGAATCAACCTCAACTCAGCCTCCGGCCAGGATGCTTTGTCACCCGACCTCTATCCCGATATTGTGCACAGTACACCTTTTCTGTTGGAACTTTTCCCCGAAAAGGTAACCGACAAAGAGAATAAGTACACGATCACCCTATATGATTACTTAGACAGCCATCAGCGCTCCACCTGGTGGAGTCTCCTTATAAAAGCTCCTCTAAAAGGAATAGCCGCCCTCCGTTCATTCTTCTTCGATAACGAAGAAGACGATGGGCACCTAACCCCCTTCCGGCTCACCCGCAAGCAAGAAGATGTACTGAGAAACCTACGCCAGCGCATCACTGTCTTTATCGATAAAAAGACACAAGTCGTTACTCTCGGTGTCGACATGCAAGACCCGCTGATCTCAGCTGACGTGGCGCACAGTATCGTGATAAAGCTACAGACCTACATCACACATTACCGAACACAAAAAGCTAAGAAAGATCTGGAATTTACAGAAAAAGTGCTAAAGGAATCACGCAGTGCCTATTACAAAGCACAGCAGGCCTATGCAGCTTTCGAAGACGGCAACAAAAACATTATCTCCGCCAGTTACCGTACCGAGCAAGAACGGTTACGCAACGAGATGACCCTCACGTTCAATGTATATAACACGTTAGCGCAAAAGCTCGAACAAGATAAACTCCGGGTACAGGAACAGACACCAGTCTACACCATTATCGAACCGGCAACTGTCCCTCTCAAAGCTTCTTCTCCCAAGAAACTGCTGATTCTGGTAGCATTCATCATCCTCGCCTTCATCGGAGGATGCGGGTATCTGATCATCCAGAAATATGCGATCACCCCGTCACCGGGATCTGAAGCGTAATCCAAGAATCGAGATCCGTCCGCACGCATGGCAGCACCTCACAACGGCTTACGACCTGCTCACCTGCAACCCCTTATCCGACAAGCTCATTTCGACAAAACGGGCATTGTCATTCTGCGGATCTGCCGTAAGAAGGCGGCGGATCTGCAAAGAGGCTTCCGGATCTTTGGCCACGATATAAAGGTAGCCACCTCCGCCAGCACCGGGAAGTTTATAACCCAAAGCGTAATCTTTGATACGAGAGATGAGCCGTTCTACAGCAGGCGGATTTGTCCCCGCATCAAGCGCCTTGTTCTGTTCCCAACTTTTGCCGACCAATCGGCCATAGGAAGCGAAATCACCCCGAAGGATAGCCTCGTACATATCCAATGCATGCACTTTCATTTCAGAAAGCAGACGAAGATGGGGACCACTGTTTAAGAACATTCCACGTACAATCTCAGCCAAGATATCCTTTGCAGTACGGGTAATTCCCGTATAATAAAGCAGATGACAAGCACGATATTCCGGTTCGGTAAAAAGATATTCCGGCAACCAGCGTACCGACGGATTCTGATGGAACCCCTCACCCGTCTGCAACAGTTTCAACCCATGCAACACGCCTCCGTACTGATCTTGCCAGCCCCCTCCGGTCGTGAGCAACTGCTCAAGGATCAGCGTCCGGTTACCAATCTCGTTCTTATCCCACGCCAACCCACAAAAATCCGACAATGCGCCCAATACCGTAGCAGCAAGAATCGAACTGGTTCCCAGACCGGAACCAGCCGGGATTGCAGCTAACAACGTCACTTCCAACCCGCATCCGAATGCTTTCAACTGCTCTTCCAACGAAACATAACGGCCTGCTGAAAATTCGGGTATAAACCCGGCCAAAGCCAGTGCCGCTTTCGGGATAGAGAAAGGAGATCCTACCTTGTTAAAATCACGCAGTTCATCCCAAGTCGAGATGCTCTCCATCGCCCCGATATCTATAGAACGAAGGATGATACGAAACTCACGAGCCGGCTTCACATAAACCTGCAAAGGAGGTTGGCCGTTCAACTCGATCGCCACATTCACGACATTGCCACCGGTATACATACAGAAAGGAGGCGTATCCGTCCATCCTCCAGCCAAGTCAATACGCACAGGGCTACGCCCCCAGACAATCTGATCGCGATAGACATTAAGACGAGGCATCTGTTTTGCATCAGCAATCGTAGCGATCAGACCTTCACGCAATAGCGAGAATGCCTGCTGCTGTTCCACCCTACCTCGGTCATCTCCAGAAAGTTGCAAGATACGGGCACGAAACATATGGTCATGCACACGCTTCATTAGCGGAGCATCCGCCGGCAAGGCCTCAGGCAACGCAATTCCTTTGGAAACAAACTCAGAGGCGGCATCGGCCAAATCCAGCTGATAGAAAATACTTTTATCATGATTAGCCGCAAGCATCGGCCAGTTTTTCTTCCTGAACGCTTCTCGCTGAACAAACAGACGGCGGAGATTCGCACAGTCGGAGAGCCTGTTCGCAGACATCTTTTCAGCCACTTCCCATACCTTGCGCCCTTCCTTCAAATGAGGTTCAGAAACCATCCAGCGTAGCACGACACCCAGCTCGTCTATACTCCGGCAGACAGGGAACAAGGCCGCATTCTGTATGTCGACACACTCCGGCAGGCAAACACCCCGCTCCGCAGACCACTTCACGACAGAGCACCCCATGAAGAACGTTGACTCATCCATTGTATTCCCCTTGAAAGTATCATTGAAACCGTATGGACGTGCCACCCAGCCTTCATCACCGACAGGCACAACATCAATGCACACACCGGAAGGGACATGCAACTCCCAATCGTTCACCGGAACCCCCGTAATCACATGCCGATCGGCAAGCATCCATCGTTTCCCGACAAAACTGTTTTCGATCCACAATTCAGAATTGCCGGAGGTCAGCAGACAAGAAACTTCGGCATTCTGAACAAACATGGCAGGATGTGGTTTGACCTTGCGCTGCATGATCGCCCGCTGGTCGCGCACAAGATTCTGCACCGACAGCGTAGAAGAAATCAGTTCCCGGCTTGTACCATAATGATAAAACTCGCCGCCCGGCAAAGGCAAGATAGCGACAGTCAATGCATTCAACTCTTCGTCAATTATACGCGGATGAGCCCCAAGAGTAAGACCGAACTCAGAATACAGGTCGTATTCCTTCATCTGTTTCCCGTCCGGATCGTAGGAATGTTTCATCAGCAGTTCCACCGCCCGGTCACTGAGCAGCCAGACGCCTATATCCATCAAAAAAAGATGCGTACCCGCCAACCTCCCCAACTCATCGAGAGTAGGCTTTTGAAGCATGAAATCGAGTTGGTCAGGAGATTTACGATCCGACACGAAAACCCCGTGGCGAGTGGCCAGTGCAGGATCCACCCACAAACCGTAACAGACAACATCTGCTTCAGGAATCTCCTGCAACGGTTCGCTGTTACGCAGGTAAACATCGCCACTGGCAATCAACGTATGCAGCGAATCCGGTGCTTTGCGCATGATCTCCTCGTACAACGGGAGTTGAAGCGAAAGAAGGTTTTGAGATAATTTTTGTCCCCTCGCCCACCTGAATACCGGGATCGGTGTCAATATCTTACCCGAAGGTGCATATCCGGGCAAGCGCCGACTTTGCCCTCCGGCATGCAGCAAAACCCGCTTTTCACGCGCCAGCCATTCTCCCGGAGACAACGTCCCGGCAGTATCGTCATTCCGGCGGCAAGCTTCAAGCAACCAAGTCGTTCCCCCACCCGAACCCAGACGGGAACCTACAGGGTCGGATGTACAATACCAATCTGCCGGATCGGCTTTTGTTATCTCATGAAAACTGCCAACCAGGTTCGGTGGCAACGACAATAATTTCTTCATATCTCACTATTCTTTCCGGCAAATGTACATTATTTCTCGCCTTACCTCACACAATTTAGTTTAAAAAACATAACTGCAATTTCCTGTTCGGCGATTATACACACCTTTGTGGATAAAGTACTTTTTGCCGGCCAAATAGTATCACTCACAGTCCCATAGCTCTTTCAATGCAGAATTTCCTCTATTTATTCACTCAAATATTTAAAGTTATGATTTACGGCTATGTAAGAGTCAGCACAGACAAACAAAACACAGAGAATCAGCGATTCGAAATTGAGAACTATTCCAAAGAGAAAGGTTTCCGCATCGAATGTTGGGTAGATGAAACAATCAGTGGGACAACAAACGTATCGGACCGTCAGCTTGGCAGACTGTTAAAGCATATCCGCAAAGGAGATACGCTTATCACGACAGAACTATCAAGACTTGGGCGTAACCTAATGCAAGTCATGAGTTTCCTTCACCAATGCATGGAACGGGACATCATCGTCCTCACCGTCAAAGAACGCTATGAGTTAGGGAATAACATCAACAGCAAAATCTTGGCCTTTGCCTTCAGCCTGAGTGCTGAAATCGAACGAAATCTGATTTCGCAGCGTACTCGGGAAGCACTTGCACGCAAAAAAGCGGAAGGCAAGAAGCTCGGGCGCCCGAAAGGGAAAAAGAACATGAATGCCCGACTATCAGGAAAAGAAAATCTCATCCAGAAAATGATCAACGAAAAATGCTCGATGAATGATATCTCCGAGAAATTCGGGGTAAGCCGCCAAACATTACGCGATTTCCTGCGTGCCACTTTTCCGGACTGGAGGAAATACAGGTATAGCAAGTAATCGAGAATTCATTCAAGTCACCACTCTATAAATATATCTGTCAGACACATCCTCTTTTTTCTTTTCCCCTTTATTATTTTTTAATCAGCGGCAGCGATTATATAATCAGTGGCAGCGATTACATAATCAGTGGCAGTGATTATATAATCAGTGCCACTGATTTTAGAAATCCAAGGCGGAAAACCTACTTTTGGGTAAAAAGAAGATGAAAAAAAGATTCATCATGGAGAAGATAAAAGAGCCGGAATGTACAGGATATACCCCCTGACATCTCCGGCTCTGATATTTTAGAACCTTTGCCCTATTCCTCACGAACCAGACAAAACAACCTAATTACTAATCTAAAAATCTAATACCATGAAAAACACATTACATTTATATAACCGGAGTATACGATAAAAGGTTCACTGCGAATCCTGCAAATCGACAAAGAAATCCGTTGCGGTTGTTTAATTCCCGAATTGCCGTTATATTTGTACCTCGTTTGAAACAAAAGATACAGACATTAAAAACGTAAATATATGCATAACTGGTTTGAATGTAAAGTCTCCTTCGAAAAAATCATGGAGAATGGAATGCAAAAGAAAGTGACGGAACCTTATCTGGTTGACGCCCTGTCGTTCACGGAAGCGGAAGCTCGTATCATCGAAGAAATTCGTCCTTTCGTATCCGGTGAATTTACAGTCACAGACATCAAACGCGCCCGTTTGTCCGAGTTGTTCTTCAACGAAAACGGCGACCGTTTCTATAAAATCAAAGTTTACTTCATCACTCTTGATGAAAAAAGCGGAGCCGAAAAGAAAACTGCCGCACAGATGTTGGCACAGGCGTCTGATCTAAAAGATGCCATCGCCGTATTGGAAGATGGCATGAAAGGGACGCTTGCCGACTATACCATTGCATCCGTTACGGAAACTCCGCTGATAGATGTCTTTCCTTTTGACGCCAACAGTGTCCCTGCAGAAAAGAAATCAGAGGAAGAACTGATTGCCGAACAGAAAAAACTGGCGGAAACAAGAGAAGCATGAGCATCACCGAAAATATAACAAGACTGAAAGCATCGCTGCCGGCAGGTGTCACGCTGGTGGCGGTCTCCAAGTTCCATCCTGCCGAGGCTTTGCAGGAAGCCTACGATGCCGGACAACGTGTATTTGGTGAAAGCAGGGCCCAAGAATTGACAGCTAAACAAAAAGTCTTGCCCGGTGACATCGAATGGCACTTTATCGGTCCGTTGCAAAGCAACAAAGTAAAAGATATTGCCCCGTTCATCCACACGATACACAGCATTGACTCGCTGAAACTATTGCAGGAAGTCAATAAGCAAGCGGCCAAGCATGGCCGCATCGTCCGTGTCCTGCTGGAAATACATGTCGCTCAGGAAGAAGCCAAGCATGGTTTCAGTCCCGACGAATGCCGTGAACTGCTGCACAGTTTATCACCCGAAGCTCTTCCCAACCTCCGGATATGCGGACTGATGGGGATGGCTACAAACACCGACAACACATCACAGATCCAAGATGAGTTCCATAAAATCCATGCACTTTTCACCGAACTGAAAAGCTCAGTATTCAGTGATGACGAATATTTTTGCGAATTATCGATGGGAATGAGCCATGACTATCCGATCGCCGTCCGCGAAGGTAGTACGATGATACGCGTAGGAACCGGCATTTTCGGAGAACGGGAATATTGAGTTTTAACCATTTTAAAGAGCAAGAATAAACAAGGTAGAAAATATATTCTCTATTTTTGTAATCGTTGAACATAATTGAATCTGACATGATTGACATTAAGACACAATATGCGGGACTGACACTTCGTAACCCGCTTATCGTAGGAAGTTCCGGTTTGACAAACAACGCGGAACGAAATAAGGAATTTGAAAAAGCCGGTGCAGGTGCGATCGTGCTGAAATCACTCTTCGAAGAGCAGATTGAAATGCAAAGCGATGTGCTGATGCAGGAGTCGGACTATCCCGAGGCGGCCGATTACATACGGGGCTATGTAAAGGCAAATCAGATAAACGAGTATCTGGAACTGATTCAGAAGACGAAAGAACTATGTACCATCCCGGTTATCGCAAGCATCAACTGCTATAAATCGGATGCATGGGTCGAATTTGCCCGCCAGATCGAATTGGCAGGAGCCGACGCCTTGGAACTGAACGTGTTCTTCTTGGAAACAGACCTCACGTACAACAGTGATAACATGCGCGATTTGTATGTCAATATTATCCGCAAAGTGAAAGAAACGGTTTCGATCCCTGTCATGATCAAAATGAGCAAAATGGTCGGTAATATTCCGGCTGTAGCCCATACACTGACAGTAAACGGGGCGGACGGAATCGTCCTCTTCAACCGTTTTTACCAACCGGATATCGACATCAACAATATGCAAATAGTCTCAGGTAACGTCTTCAGTAACCATTCTGACTTGAGCGACACGCTTCGCTGGACAGCAATCGTTTCAGGTAAAATACCCGGAATCAGTATTGCTTCCTCTACCGGAGTACACGATTGGGAAGATGTCATCAAATGTTTACTCGCAGGAGCCGATGCCGTACAGATGTGTAGCGCCGTCTATACACATGGGGCAGAAATTATCTCACAGGTGCTCACCTGTATCGAAGAATGGATGCACCAGGCACATTACCAGTCGCTTGACCAGTTCAAAGGTAAACTAAACTATGCCAACATCCCCAATCCGGCGATGTATGAACGCTCACAGTTCATGAAATATTTCTCCAACAGAGATTAAACAAACGATACTTCGTCATCCGACAAAAATTATTTCAAAGGGGCTGTGTCAATTCCCTTGTTCCTGTTTCAAGTACGGGGCAAGAGAATTGACACAGCCCCTTTTACAACAGAAAACAACACATATTTTTATGAAAAGATAATCCGGATAAAATATTTTCTACTAAACATTATTTATATTGAAAATATTATATATATTTGTACCCGTCAATAACATATAAGAATATGGAACCGATTTGTGCGATCAAAGATATATACAAAATTTTATATCAGTTCGAGAAAACCTTTGCGGAAGTACACGATATTACGATCAACGAAGCCATGTTGCTCTGCTGCCTGAAAGACGGAGAAACGAAATCGGCCGGTATGATCTGTGAATATATAGGCCTGTCCAACTCACGCGTTTCGAAAGTCATCACAGCTGTAGAGAATAAAGGTTATATCCGCCGCAACATCAACAAAAACGACAAACGACAGATGTTCTTCTCCCTCACTCCTAACGGAAAAGAGAAAATACAGCAGATGATGAATGCAGAACTGTGTTTCGACGGATTGTTCGAGAAACTGAAAACTTGTATGAAAAAGGGTTAAACCCTTTTTTTACTCAAATATTTTCCATTGACAAATATGTATAATAAAAATAAAACTTTTACAATATGAACTATCTGATTATCGGAGGTGTAGCCGGAGGGGCTACCGTTGCAGCACGTCTGCGCAGAATGGATGAAAAAGCCAATATCGTCCTGTTCGAACGAGGAAAATATGTATCGTATGCAAACTGCGGTCTACCTTATTATATAGGTGACACGATTAATAACCGGGAAAAGCTATTCGTACAGACAGTGAAAGGTTTCACTGATCGTTTCCGGATCGACATCCGCACAGAACAAGAGGTAACCGCCATCCGTCCGGATAAAAAAGAAGTGGAAGTCAAGAACCTATCCACTGGTGAAATTTACACCGAAACATACGACAAACTGGTACTTTCACCGGGAGCCGAACCGCTCCGACCGGGTATCGAAGGAATCGGAAGCAAGAAGATATTCACTCTCCGCAATGTACCGGACACCGATACGATCAAGAATTACATCAATATCGAAAAGCCGAAACGCGCTATCGTTGTGGGGGGAGGCTTTATCGGACTGGAAATGGCGGAAAACCTGCACGATTCGGGTATCCAGGTCGACGTGGTGGAAATGGCTAACCAAGTAATGGCTCCGTTGGACTTCTCGATGGCGGCAATCGTACATCAGCAACTGACCGATAAGGGAGTCGGGTTACATTTGGAAGATGGTGTCAGCTGCTTTGAAGAAAAAGACGGTGGTGTGACCGTACACCTCCGTAGTGGCAAACAGATCGCTACCGACATGGTTTTACTGAGCATCGGGGTACGTCCGGAAACCAAACTGGCAAAAGAGGCCGGACTCGCCATCGGAGAACGGGGCGGTATTGCCGTAAACGACTATATGCAAACTTCCGATGCCGACATATATGCCCTCGGCGATGCCACGGAAGTAAAAAATCTCGTTACCGGACAGCCCTCTCTCATCCCTCTGGCAGGACCAGCCAATAAACAGGGACGCATCGTGGCAGACAATATTATATTCGGCAATAAAAAGAAATATGCAGGTTCGATCGGAACTTCCATCGCCAAAGTCTTCGACCTGACAGTCGCCGCCACTGGTGCTAATGCCAAACTGCTACAACGGAACAACATTCCCTACATCTCTTCTTATACACACGGAGCATCGAATGCCGGCTACTACCCCGGAGCTGTTCCAATGTCGATTAAAATTCTGTTTGATCCGGAAAACGGAAAACTCTTAGGTGCCCAAATTGTTGGCTTCAACGGAGTAGACAAACGCATCGAAATGCTGGAACAGGTGATCCAACGAGGAGGAACCGTCTATGACCTGACAGAGCTGGAACATGCATACGCTCCTCCTTATTCGTCAGCAAAAGATCCGGTAAACATGGCTGGATTCGTAGCTGAAAACATATTGAAAGGAAAATCGCAAATCATCCAGTGGCGCGAACTCACCGAACTGCCTGCCGACACAATCCGGATCGATGTCCGTACGCGCGACGAACACAAATTAGGATCGATCCCCGGATTCATCAACATACCGGTTGACGAGCTGAGAGAACACCTGGACGAACTGCCGAAAGATAAACTGATCGTTGTCAGTTGTGCAGTCGGGCTTCGTGGCTATTTAGCCTACCGCATCTTGGTACAGAACGGTTTCAAGAATGTGCGCAATCTATCCGGCGGATACAAGACATGGAGTGTGGCGACCGCCCCAGTCAAGGAGGTTGCTCCCTGCAATCCGGGATCATCGGAAGGTGCAAACTGTGAATGTTCCGCTATCCCCACACTGAAGGTAGATGCTTGCGGACTGATGTGCCCGGGTCCCGTAATGCAACTGAAAAAAAATTACGAAACACTGAAAACCGGTGAGCAACTCCAGATAACCGCTACCGACCAGGCGTTCGGTAAAGATGTCGCCTCTTGGTGCAAAGTGACAGGTGCCGAACTGGTTGCGCTGGAAAATAAGAACGGAGTCGTTGCCGCCACCATCCGCAGACAAGAAAAGACAGCCCCCCACACAAGCGTGCAGAATAATGCCGATAACAAGACACTGATCGTATTCAGTGATGACTTGGATAAAGCGCTGGCCTCTTTCGTCATTGCCAACGGAGCAGCTTCGACCGGCAAAAAGGTAACGATGTTTTTCACCTTCTGGGGATTGAACGTAATCAAGAAGCAACAAAAACCGGCCGTCTCCAAAGATATTTTCGGCAAGATGTTCGGCTGGATGCTTCCGGCACACAGCGGCAAGCTCAAACTATCTAAAATGAACATGGGAGGTGCCGGTAGCTGGATGATGCGCCTTATCATGAAGCAAAAGCGGATCGACAGTCTGGAAAGCCTGATCCAACAAGCCGTAGACAACGGCGTGGAAATGATTGCCTGCACCATGAGCATGGATGTGATGGGCGTGCAAAAAGAAGAGTTGATGGACAATGTTACGCTGGGAGGCGTAGCTTCTTATCTCGAACGGGCTGAGGAAGCGAATGTAAACCTGTTCATCTAAAAAGACATTATTACAAAAAAAGTCAATCTTCATGGCGACAAAGACGGTCGTCGCAGAAATGAAGATTGACTTCCCCTATAATGACGACCGTCTTCGTGCTGATGAAGTCAACCTTCGCGGCGACGAAGACGGTCGTGTTTTTTAATACGAATATTTACTTAATCATATCAAATCCCGTATACGGCACCAACGCCTTCGGAATGCGGATGCCTTCGGGTGTCTGATTGTTTTCGAGTAAGGCTGCAACGATACGCGGCAAAGCCAATGCACTTCCATTCAGTGTGTGGCAGAGCTGTGTCTTTTTGTTTTCGTCGCGATAACGGCATTTCAAGCGGTTTGCCTGGTAATTGTCAAAGTTAGAAACCGAACTTACCTCCAACCAGCGTTTCTGGGCTTCCGAATAAACTTCAAAATCGAAACACAGAGCAGCCGTAAAACTCATATCGCCACCACAAAGACGTAAAATACGGTAAGGAAGTTCCAATTTCTGAAGCAGACCTTCCACGTGATCCAACATTTCCTGATGAGACTGTTTGGAGTGTTCTGGTTTATCGATACGAACTAATTCCACTTTGGAGAACTCATGCAAACGGTTCAGTCCGCGCACATCTTTTCCGTATGAGCCGGCTTCGCGACGGAAACACTGCGTATAGGCACAATTCTTGATCGGCAACTGCTTTTCGTCGAGGATAACATCACGATAGATATTTGTAACCGGGACTTCGGCTGTCGGGATCAGATAAAGATCATCCACTTCGCAATGATACATCTGTCCTTCCTTGTCAGGCAACTGGCCCGTACCATAACCGGAAGCCGCATTCACGACTGTCGGCGGCATAATTTCCGTATAACCGGATTTACGGGCTTCATCCAGGAAGAAGTTAATCAGCGCACGCTGCAACTGTGCACCTTGTCCTTTGTAAACCGGAAAACCGGCACCTGTGATCTTCACACCCAAGTCAAAATCGATCAGGTCATATTTCTTTGCCAACTCCCAATGAGGCAATGCGTCTTTCGGCAGTTCAGTTTCCATACCGCCCATCTTTTCCACCTTATTGTCGTCAGCTCCCACACCTTCAGGAACTTCATCGTAAGGAACATTCGGGATTGTATAGAGCAAGTTCTGCATATCTTCGGCCGCCTGATCCATCTCAGCCTGGATAGCTTTATTGGCTTCCTTGATCTCAGCAACACGTTGCTTGGCAGTTTCAGCCTCCTCTTTTTTACCTTCTTTCATCAGCATACCGATGGTTTTCGAAGTCTGGTTCACCTCTGCCAGGTTTTTATCTAATTGATTTTGAGCACCACGTCTTTTATCGTTCAATTCGATCACTTTTGCGATGCTTTCCTGTGCACCTTTAAAGTGTTTCTTTTCCAGACCACGAATCACCCGGTCTGTCTCCTCCGTAATTACTTTAAGCGTCAACATACTTTAATGATGTTTTTTATTTGAGTTGCAAAGATAAGCAAGATTTATGATTTATCATCGACGCATAAATCATAATTCATAATTCATAAATCACAAATTCTTCACCCGCCCGCCTGTAAGCCATGACCGGACATAATAAGGTTCACTCAGGCTGCTGACAATCACGCCACTCGAAGTGCTGGTATGAATAAACTTTCCGTTTTTCAGATAAATACCAACATGATTGGGCACTTTCTTCCTTCCCTTGCCCGTTCGAAAAAAGACCAGATCGCCTTCCTTCAGGTTGGCACGATTGACTTTCTTGCAATTGTGCTTCAGCATATCGGCCGACGAACGTGCTAACTGCTTTCCATACACCTCACGAAATACGATCGCCACAAAACCGGAACAGTCCACCCCTTTCTTCGTCAACCCTCCCATCCGGTGAGGGACACCTAACCATTTGGCTCCTTCATTGTACAAAAATATATTATCATCCGGAGTCAGACGAACACCATAGAGGCGGGAAAGTTCTTTCGGTCCCTTGAAATCTGCTGGCAAGGCTACACGCTGTTTCTTGCTGCCGCACGACGTAAGCGTCAAAACAAACAACAGTATCCAAAAGAAAAACAGGTTATATTTTTTATGAATCATAACGATTTTGCATGTTAAGAATATGTTCTACAAATATAGTATATTCGTCCCAATAATCCGCAAACATCCTCATTTCGGCATTCAGTTAAGAATTACAGGTCTTTGCCGTATCATATCCTTTTTTTGATTCATACAGCAAAAGAAATAGCAAGGTCAGATAAACAGCGTCAGAGATGGTTGTTTATTTTTTCACATAATCTTTGACGCGAAAGTTATATTAGTGTACAACTAAATTTATATCATTTGCAACATGAGAAAGATAATAACGTTTAAACATTATTTTATTAACTTTCTCCAAAAGCTATCCAGCCAGGAAAAAGAAAAGTTCCTGCGTTCCTTAAACTTGCTTGTTACAAGAGACAAGATACTTAAAAAGAAGACACAGAAAACACCTGACAGCGAAATAAAGAAAGCCATAAAATTAAAGGAGGAATATTATGCAGTTAAAGGAAATCAGCAAGGATATTTATGATGTCAGCGCAATGCTTGATGAAGTATTAGGCAAAAAGGGGACACCTAAACGCGAAAAGAACCGCGATAAAGCCTGGGAAGAATATAACGCACAAATCTTATTGGACACGCGTAAAAACGCAGGTATTACCCAAGCAGAACTTGCCAAGCGCATAGGAGCAAACAAAGGGTATATATCAAGAATCAAAAGAGGGCTTACCATTCCTACCGTTTCTACTTTATACCGAATAGCTGCTATGGGATTGACGGTGGAATTGCGGCCCCTATAAGAAAAAGGCTGCGCCAAAGAGCAGGCTTCTCACAACCCGTTGTTACTACCCGGCGAACACACGAAAAAAGCGGTATCCCCTTTCGGAGATACCGCTTCCCTTATCTTAAGAATGTCTTCCTTATGCTTCTGCTACCACTTCTTTTACAGAAACGAAAGAACGGTTTTCTTTGCCTCTACGGAAAGTTACTACGCCATCCACCAATGCATACAACGTATGATCTTTACCGATACCTACGTTTTCACCCGGATGATGAACTGTTCCTCTCTGACGAACGATGATGTTGCCAGCTTTAGCAACTTCGCCACCGAAAAGCTTAACACCTAATCTCTTACTTTGTGATTCACGGCCGTTCTTAGAACTACCCACACCTTTCTTATGTGCCATTTCTTCTTTTCTCCTTTAAACGTTAAGCAACAATTTCTTTTACACTCACTTCAGTGAACTGCTGACGGTGACCGTTCAGTTTACGATAACCTTTTCTTCTCTTCTTGTGGAAGATCAGCACTTTATCACCTTTTACCAGCGGAGACAGTACTTCGCATACCACCTTTGCGCCTTCTACGGTAGGAACCCCTACTTTAATTTCACCATTGTTGTCAACCAACAATACTTTTTCAAATTCCACAACAGCACCGCTTTCTGCGTTCTGAATGTGATGAACGAACAACTTCTTTCCTTCTTCAGCCTTGAACTGCTGTCCGTTAATTTCTACGATTACGTACATCTGTCTTTTATATTTAAACAGGTTATGTCCCGGAGGTGGATACACTTCTAAGCATCACTTGTTTACCTCCTGCAGAATTCAGAGCGCAAAATTACGGTTTCTTGACGTATCATCCAAATCTTTTTGAAACTATTTTCCAAAATGATAGCTTCCCGAACCGATCTCGATTTCCATATATCCTTCTGTTGCCGAAACTCTACGCACGCCTGGCAAATGGCCGACCGTCACATTATATTTCTTCGGAATCCGGACGATTGCCGACGTATTACCCGGCAACGTGATATCCCAGCTAAAGTCGCCCCCCTTCTTGGTCCATGCACTCTTGATCTCTCCGTACACCGAACCGTAAGAAGCGGAAACTTCGTCAAGGCCATCAGGGAAAACAGGCTCCATCACCAACTTTTTGAAACCGACTGCATCGGGAGCGCATTTGATACCGGCCAGGTCTTCATAGTACCAGATCAGCAGGTCGCCGAGCAACATCACATGGTTGGCGGAGTTCATGGCCGGATTAGCCGTATCGCCGTTCCAAAGTTCCCAAATAGTTGTCGCACCGTTCTTGATCATATATCCCCAACTCGGATACGTCTCGTTCGTCAAGATCTTATAGGCCATATCGACACGCCCGTACTCAGTCAGTCCGCGCATCAGATGCTGGATTCCCAAGACTCCGGTACTTACATGCCCGTTAAAATCCCCCTCCGTCTTTTTCACGATATTACTGAAAACCTTCCCTTCATACCCTTCCGGCACAAGTCCGAGGCGCAACGAAAGGATGTTAGCTGTAACCGTATTATTACCATATTCCGCTGTTTCCTCATTAAAAAATCTGGCATTATAAGCCGCCTTCATTTTAGCTGCCAGGGATTCATAGCCGGGGATATCCACATCCTGTCCGCAGATACGGGCAAAACCGATCATCTTATTCAGCAAATCATAATAGACAGTCGTACTGAGAATAGCACCGTCTGTCTTGCGGGAAGGATCTTTGGAATGGATCAGTTCCTGCGATTCGGGAGGCATACACCAGTCGCCATACTGGTCTTTCGTCATGATATAGTCCTTCATGGTCACTTCTTCCATATGCGCCATCCAGCGTTTCATGGCAGGATAATGGGCACGAATCGCACTGTCGTCACCGAACTGGCGATACAGCATATCCGCCACATAGAAGAAAGCAGACGGCCAGGTCACATCATCAGCATAGATCGTCCAGTAATTCGGGGAGACATCCGAGATGCTTCCTTCCGGGCTCATAGAATCCTCAATATCCTGCAACCATTTATTATACAACTGGGCATTATTGAAAATAAAGGCTTCGCCATAAGCCCCCGTCGCACGGTCGCCCAACCAACCGAGACGCTCATCACGCTGCGGGCAATCGGTCGGCATTCCACGATAGTTGCCTCGGATGCCCCAATACGCATTCTTGTGTATCTGGTTGACCAGCGGATGGGAGGTTTCAAAACGTCCGGTTGTCGTCATCTCGTCATAAATCACATGTCCGGTAAACGCAGACAGTTCCGGTTTATAATCGAGCCCCGAAACTTCCACAAAACGGAAACCATGATACACAAAGCGGGGCTGCCAACTGAAATCACCGTCTTCAGCCGGAGTATAAACATCAGTCACCTGTGCGGTACGCAGGTTTGCCAGATAGAGCGAACCGTCTTTCTGCAACAATTCGGCAAACTTCATCGAAACAGGTTTGTCTTTCTTCCCCTTCAAGTCAACAGAGAGCCAACCGACCATGTTCTGTCCCATATCCAGGATATACTTTCCATCGGGACGTTCAAAAATGGCAACAGGTTTCAACGTTTCTTGTACGCGGATATTCGGATTCTGCTGCGCAGTCAGTTTACCCGTAGGAGCTTCCATCACATCGGGAGTCTTCCATGCACCATCATTGAAACCATTCGTGTTCCAACCTTCCATCTCGAGGCGGGCATCATATTCTTCACCATCAAACTCGTTATTTGCGATGATCGGGCCTTTCGAAGTGATTTTCCAAGACGTATCACTGGCGACCGTCTCCTGCGACCCGTCTGTATATTCGATCTGGAGCTGTGCAAGCAAACGGGGCAAACCGAATGTTTTCATTCCCGGGTTACGCATAGAGAAGAAACGGCCATTCCCCAAAATCACCCCCAACGTATTCTTGTCGGGAGCCATCAAAGCTGTTACATCATATACATTATAATATATACGTTTATAATACAGGGACGGCATCGGGGCAAACACATCCTCGCTTACTTTCTTTCCGTTCAGGTAAGCCTCATACGAGCCAAGGCCGGAAATATACAAGACAGCCCTTGCCACTGCCTTATCCGCCGTAAACTCTTTACGCAGATATCGAGCGGCCAAACGTGTTTTATTGTTTCCACCGGCCACACCTATCTCCTCTCCCGGATTGGAAAGGGAATCTTCACCAATCCAAGTCGCTTTCCATTCCGAACCATCGAGCAACGCCATCGACCATCTGCCGGCATCACTCCAAGGAGTATCACCCTGATTAGTCGTCAATTTCACACGCCAATAGTAAGGTTTCCCCGATTCCAGCGCTTTTCCGGCATACGGAACCAGTACCGATTCGTCCGAACGGACCACTCCCGAATCCCACAAAAGCCCGTCACCGGACTCCAACTGTTCAGGAGAAGCGGCCACCTGTATCTGATAGGCAGTTTGTTTCAAATCCGGCTTGCCGGAAGCTATCTGCCAGGAAAAACGGGGTTGCACCACATTGATTCCCAATGGATTTTCTTTCATCTCCAACCGGAGGTTCTTCACTTCGACAGTCGAATCGGACGAACATCCCGTCCATCCCAAGACCAAAGCGATCAGAAGCAATAAAGCTGTCTTTTTCATATCGTTGCGATTTAATCTGTTAATAGCATGACTTTGTTTTCAAAGGAAACGATTTCTTCACAGACTCCGTTTCTAAAAATGATTTTATATCTTATGATTTTGATAAAAAAGAGCCGGAAGCGGCCTTGCGATCGTTTGCCCGGCCGACCAAAAGGAAGAGTCGGTTCAATTCCCATCCGTTTCCAATCCGATGCAAGTGTAATTTGTTTTCGACAACGTCGAAAATATATACGACAACGTCAAGAATTTATACGACAATGTCGAAAACATACACGACAATGCAGAAAGCAAATTACACTTGCATCAAATCAGAAAGACATCAGGTTGCATTCCTAAAGCAAATGAAGTACTTTTGCCTGTAATTAACGACTAAAAGAAAGAGCGATATGAATTATTACGAACTTACATTCACATACACTTCTCCTGTCGAGACTTCCATCATCAATGACGTATTGGCAGCCGAACTGGGAGAAATCGGTTTTGAAAGTTTTGCCGAAAACGAAAACGGGTTACAAGGGTACATTTCCGACCAACTATATAACGTAAAAGGATTGCAAGAGAAACTTGCCGAATTTCCGCTGGAAAACGTGGAAATCCATTTTACTGAAACACTGGTGGAAAGCAAGGACTGGAACGAAGAATGGGAAAAGAACTATTTCAAACCGATCCGCATCGGTAAGGACTGTATCATCCGCGCTTCATTCCACGAACATGAGCCGGGTTATACCTATAACATCATCATCGATCCGAAGATGGCATTCGGGACCGGCAACCATGAGACGACCTTCCTGATGATCAGCGAAATGCTCAAACTGGACCTCATCAGCAAAGAGTTGCTCGATATGGGTTGCGGAACAGCCGTACTGGCCATCCTCGCCCGTATGAAAGGAGCCGGACGTGTGGTGGGCATCGACATCGACGAATGGGCCTACAACAATGCGCTAGAAAACATCCGCCTTAACAATACGAACGATATCGTGGTCGCTCAGGGAGGGGCCGAACAGATCCCGGCATTCGGAACATTCGACATCGTATTCGCAAACATCAACCGGAATATTCTGCTGAATGACATCCGTCATTACAACGAGTGTATGAAACCCGGAGCCTTCCTTTACATGAGCGGCTTCTATGTACAAGACATTCCTGCCATTGAAGAGGAGTGCAAACGTAACGGATTAGCATTGTTGTCGTACACAGAGAAGAATAATTGGGCAGCGGTGAAAGTCCAAAAACAATAACATTAATTAACCCTAAAAGTTAAGGCTAAAATAAACCATCATTCAAGTATATTCGTTATCTTAGTAACAACATTATAAAAAGAAAGAGTTATGAAAAACGTAGATTCTAAATTATTACTGGGATTAGTAGTTGGTGCAGCCGTTGGCGCCGCAGTTGGTTATCTGGCAGCAACAGATAAAAGGGAACAACTATTGGACGAATTGAATGGTGTAGTTGGTAAAGTAAAAGAAGGCTTCAATTCTGCTCTTGCCAAATATAAAGAAGGAAAAGCTGAAATTGCAAAAACTACAGAAGAAATCGTAACAGAATAATTTTGTATGGAGAAAGACTCAGGTGAAATCTTCCGGGAGCTGAAAAAAGATCTTTCGGCTTACGTGGAATTGAAACTCGAACTCCTAAAATTAAACACATATGAGAGAACGGGAAAGGTTATTGCCGTTCTTTCATATGGTGTTATTTTACTATTTCTGGCTTTCTTTGCGATTCTGTTCATTTTCCTCGCATTAGGTTTTTTCCTGGGGGATCTGTTCGGTTCGGCCGGTTCGGGATTCGGCGTGGTAGCCGTACTCTATCTGCTGCTGATCGGCATTATCATTATGAACAAAGACAGAATCAGCAATAAAGTATTAAACGTTATGATCTCCGCATTGACAACAAATGATGATAAAACAAACGCGACAGACAATGAACAATCCGCAACAGACACCACTGGAGAAACTGATTTCTGACCGTCGCCGCATCCAACAGGAATGCACGATACAGGAGCGGAAATTGAATGCTGACTTCTCCTACATACAAGAGAATGCCGGAACGTTGTTACTTTCAGGTGTCTCCGCACTCCTATTCCCCAACACAAAAGCCAAATCCAAAGGGACAGAAAGCAACCGGCCCGCACAGACACCGGAAGTGCCATCCATGTCATTAGGCCTTTCCGATTATCTTTCTGTGGCACAAGGATTATTACCCGTCGCATGGGATGTCGCACGCCCATTATTGACTGCCTGGGGCATCCGGAAAGTCCAGACATGGATAATTAAGAAACTTTTCAAGAAAAAGAAATAAGCCTCAACAATTAATTTATGTTAGAGGGCATATTTTTCTCGTTCTAATTCCTGTACAATAAAAAAAATGACTAACTTTGCAGTCGTTAAAAACAAGGTGCGACGAATGTATTTTTTCCTTGCAGTTGTTCAGTTAAATTGGAGATAAACAATATTTTTAATAAACCCATAAAAGTTTTATTACAATGATTAAAGTAGGTATTAACGGTTTCGGCCGTATCGGACGTTTCGTTTTTCGTGCTGCTCAGAAGAGAAGCGATATTCAGATCGTAGGTATTAACGACCTTTGCCCGGTTGATTACTTGGCATACATGCTGAAATACGACACAATGCACGGTCAGTTCGACGGGACTATCGAAGCTGACGTTGAAAACAGCAAGCTGATCGTAAACGGTAAAGAAATCCGCGTAACAGCAGAACGTAATCCGGCTGATTTGAAGTGGGATGCAGTAGGTGCTGAATACGTAGTAGAATCTACTGGTTTGTTCCTGACTCAGGAAAAGGCTCAAGCTCATATCGAAGCTGGCGCTAAATATGTAGTTATGTCTGCTCCTTCCAAGGATGCAACTCCTATGTTCGTTTGCGGTGTAAACGAAAAATCATATGTTAAAGGTACTCAGTTCGTTTCTAACGCTTCTTGCACTACTAACTGCTTGGCTCCTATCGCTAAGGTCTTAAATGACAAGTGGGGTATTACAGACGGTTTGATGACAACTGTTCACTCTACAACAGCTACTCAGAAGACTGTTGACGGTCCCTCCATGAAGGACTGGCGTGGTGGCCGTGCTGCTTCCGGCAACATCATCCCCTCTTCTACAGGTGCTGCCAAGGCTGTAGGTAAAGTTATCCCCGAACTCAACGGCAAACTCACCGGTATGTCAATGCGTGTTCCCACCCTCGACGTTTCTGTTGTTGACCTCACCGTTAACCTGGCAAAGCCTGCTACTTACGATGAAATCTGCGCTGCCATGAAGGAAGCTTCTGAAGGCGAACTCAAAGGCGTACTCGGTTACACTGAAGATGCAGTTGTTTCTTCTGACTTTTTAGGTGACACTCGTACTTCTATCTTCGATGCTAAAGCAGGTATCGCTTTAACAGATACATTCGTAAAGGTTGTTTCTTGGTATGATAACGAAATCGGTTATTCTAACAAGGTTCTTGACCTGATCGCTCATATGGCATCTGTAAACTGCTAATCAATCAAGATTATATAGTTTGAAAGCCGCATCTTTCGGGTTGCGGCTTTTTTTATGTATCTTTGTATCATTATGGATGCCTATCAACTTATCACTGTTTTAGGGCCGACAGCATCCGGCAAAACAACATTTGCAGCTGCACTCGCCGCCCGGCTGGACACGGAGATCATCAGCGCCGATTCCAGACAGATCTACCGTTCGATGGATATCGGGACCGGAAAGGATCTGGCCGATTATACGGTAAATGGGAAAAAGATTCCTTACCACCTGATTGACATCTGCGATCCGGGATACAAATATAACGTATTCGAATACCAGCATGATTTCTTCCGGGTGTATGAAGCAATCCGGAAAAAGGGAAAACTGCCGATTTTATGCGGCGGTACAGGCATGTATATAGAAGCTGTTCTGAAAGGATACAGACTCTTGGATGTCCCTCAGAACCCGGAATTGCGCGAGTCTTTGAAAGACAAGTCGCTCCCGGAACTGGAACAGATACTTGCCGGCTACAAGGTCCTTCATAACAAGACAGATGTAGATACCACCCAACGGGCTATCCGGGCAATCGAAATCGAAGAATATTATAAGAACGAAGCGCCGGATGCCAATGAATATGATCCGATCGATAGCCTGATCATCGGCATAGACATAGACCGGGAGCTACGGCGCGAAAAGATTTCCCGCCGCCTGCATGACCGCTTGGATGAAGGGATGGTCGACGAGGTACGGAAGATCATCGATTCGGGAGTTAAACCGGAAGATCTGATCTATTACGGGCTGGAATATAAATATCTGACATTATATATAATAGGCGAACTGTCTTACGAAGATATGGTTTCCCAGTTGGAAATCGCTATCCACCAGTTTGCCAAACGGCAAATGACCTGGTTTCGGGGCATGGAGCGCCGGGGAAGCACCATCCATTGGATAGATGCGACATTGCCGACAGAGGAAAAGATAGAAAAGGCATTAGAGTTATTGAAACGATAAGGATTGCGTCCCGTAGGGGCAGGGCTCTGCTCTACCCATTGAATCCGGGCAAGACGGATGCTATTTTTCATTGGACGGAGTAGAATCCCGCCCCTACGGGTCGCCCATTATCAATCCACACCGATAAACCATCATTTATGACTCGAAACTGGTAAATTTTGAAACAAAACAATATATAATAATTATGGTAACAGTTAAGGATTTAAAAGATAAAGACAACTTCTTTCTGATGGCAGGTCCCTGTGTGATAGAGGGGGAAGATATGGCATTGCGTATTGCTGAGAAGGTAGTCGGCATTACGAATAAGTTAAATATACCGTATGTATTCAAAGGCTCATACCGGAAGGCCAACCGTTCGCGACTGGATTCCTTCACAGGCATAGGCGATGAAAAAGCGTTAAAAATACTCCGCAAGGTAGGTGAGACGTTCGGCATCCCGACTGTAACCGATATTCACGAAACGGCTGAAGCCGCAATGGCTGCCGAATATGTGGATGTCCTACAAATCCCGGCTTTCCTCTGCCGGCAAACAGATCTGCTGGTCGCCGCCGCCAAAACAGGGAAGATCGTCAATATCAAAAAGGGCCAGTTTCTCTCGCCGGGAGCCATGCAGTTTGCCGTACAAAAAGTAGCTGACGCCGGAAATGACAACGTCATGATTACGGAAAGAGGCACTACATTCGGATATACGGATCTGGTTGTCGATTATCGGGGTATTCCTCAAATGCAGCAGTTCGGCTATCCTGTTATCATGGATGTAACCCACTCCCTGCAACAACCTAACCAAACATCAGGCGTAACAGGCGGACTCCCTGCTCTGATCGAAACAATAGCTAAAGCAGCCATTGCCATCGGAACCGACGGACTATTCATCGAAACCCATCCGGAGCCTTCTAAAGCCAAATCCGATGGCGCGAACATGCTACAACTGGATTTATTGGAAGAGATGCTGACAAAATTGGTGAGGATACGGGAAGCAGTCAGGAGCAATTGACAATTGAGAATTGACAATTTTTTGTTTTTACTCTTTAATTGTCAATTCTTAATTCAATTTATCACCCCATCTTACTTATTTTTCTGAGCTTGTCCTCGTCTATCAACTTGATCTTCCGACCGTCGATTGCGATAATACGCTCAGCAACAAATGTAGACAATGTACGGATTGCGTTAGATGTCGTCATATTCGAAAGATTAGCTAAATCTTCTCGAGAGAGATAAATACTCAATGTCGCCCCATCTTCCTCCAAACCGTAACTGTCTTTCAGGAATAACAAGGATTCTGCCAAACGCCCCCGGATATGTTTCTGAGTAAGGTTAACTGTACGCTCGTCTGCGATTCCTAAATCAAGAGAAAGCTGGCGGATAAAAAACATGGCAAGATGCGGATTGCTCATCAAAAGATTCCGGACAATCGTCATCGGAATCATGCATACCTTCGAAGCTTCAAAAGCGGATGCATTCGTCAAGTAATTCTCCTGAGCAAAATTTGCCCGGTAGCCAAAATACTGCACCGGTTTAATCATTCGAATGATCTGGCTTCTTCCGCCAACACCTTCTTTAAAGATTTTAACCTTGCCTTTTAATAAACACATCATGTCTCTCGGTTCGTCACCCTCGCAATATATCAACTCATTACGTTTGAAATGCTGGATCGTCGAATTATTACGGAGAACATCCCGCTCCTTTTCGGTCAGGACCCTCCAGACTTCTGCCAAACTGGCCGATAGATCGACCTCTTCTTTCTGTTGTTTAACCACGACTGCTATATAACATACTTATGAAGCACAAATGTAATACTTTTCTTTTAAAAGCTGAATAAGTTTAATACGATAAATGAATAAAAATCCGATTTTATTCGTTACGTTTGTAAAGAAAGAGACGATAATTTGTTGAAAAAGTATTCTTATATAATCATTCTGCTTTTTATCGCAGTAAATGCCTTAGCTGACCTTGGCGGTAGTTATGGAAACCTTTTATTGCTGGGCCGGTCTCCCCAAACGGAATCATCCCAGCAAGGGGATTCTATTATGAGGAAGGTAATCGAGCAGGCCGACAAATACAAAACAGTCGTTTCCCGTTACGAGGCCGAAATCTATATCAAAGGCAAAACGGAAATCCTCAAACAAAACATCCTGATGCGTTTCGCCCATCATCTTTTCCCGGTAGACAGGAAGAACAAGGATATGATCTTCGAGATGGTCAGCCACTCCAAGTTCAACGCCCCGAACAACTACCTGCACAGTTTCGAAGCGATAAACGGGAACAGTATCCCCAACGGCGCAAAACAGCAGGAAGTATTGACATTCCTGAACCTGAATGTTTATTCGCCGACCATCTACAACGAAGGGATCATCATGCCGGTAGCCCATGAAGCATTCAAATATTACAACTTCAACTTGGAAAGTGTCGAAATAACCGATAACCTGAAAATCTATAAGATACGTTTCATGCCCAAGCTATGGAGCCAGAAGCTCATTTGCGGAGACCTGTACATCACCGACAAAGACTGGCACATCGACAAGATCGACGTAAACGGGCGTTTCTCCTTTGCCGAATTCAACCTGGTCATGACATTCGGACGGGATTACCGCCATTTCATCCTGCCACAAAAGGCAGACCTCTTTCTCCGATACCATGTGCTGGGAAACGCCATCGCCAGTTACTATCATACATCATTCAAATACGAAGCCGTCGAATGGGTTGAAGAAGACAATGAAGACAACAAACACCATTCCCTCGACCTGACCGGATATTACCAGCTATCATCCGATACGATCCCGATCATCAGTGACAGCAGCTACTGGAAAAACAAAAGAGATATCCCGCTGACTCAGGAAGAAGAGAAAAAGTACGAAAAGACAATCATCAAGACTACTCAGGCCAACGACACAAGCAACATTCAGAAATACCTGAAAATAACAGAACGCCTGACCAACACCATCAATCTGGATTATAAGACCACCCGTCTGAAATATTCCGGCATCCTGAATCCCTTCCAGTTGGGCTATTCCGGACGGAACGGCATTACCTACAGGCAACAACTACGTTTCAGCAAGACCTTCAAGAAGGACCGCCAGCTACGTTTCCGGCCTGAGATCGGTTTCGTGTTCAAACGAAAAGAGTTATTCTTCAAGTTCGGGGGAGATTGGGAATACCTTCCGGAGAAACAAGGCGCCCTAAGCCTCAGCCTCGGAAACACCAACCAAGGATATTCCTCCAAGATCATGAACGAAATCAACGAACAGCTGAAAGACTCCGCTTTCAACTTCGAAAACCTGGACCTGGAATACTTCAAGCACTATTACATAGAGCTCAAGAACCAGATCGAACTGTTCAACGGTTTCCAGATGACCACCGGAATCTCCTACCACCACCGCATCCCCACCCGCAAAAGCGCAATAGATCCGGGAGACGACGTTACGGAGATCATTAACGAAAACTATCACGATTTCATTCCCACGATCGGTTTTTCCTATACTCCCAGACAATACTACTGGATGGACGGTTATCGTAAAGAGTACCTCTACTCCTACTACCCGACCGTCTCCATCGAGTTCGGGCGAGCCATTCCGGGCGTATGGAAAAGCAGCGGTAATTACGGACGTATGGAAGTCGATATCCACCAAAGCATTTACCTGGGTCTGTCACGCCGGTTCAACTACCATATTAGCGGAGGGCTTTATACAGCCCAGAAATCGACCTATTTCGCCGACTACAGGTATTTCACGCGGCACAACTTCCCCGAATCATGGGGAGGGGACGATTTCGGAGGTGTCTTTCATCAGCTAAGGAGCGTGTGGTTCAACGCATCCGACAAATATGTCCAGGCGCATGTCATGTACGAAAGCCCGTTCATGCTCTTCCAGTTATTCAAGCCGGAGGCTACCAAACACATCATCTCCGAACGTTTTTACCTCAGCCAGTTATGGATGCCGGTCAAACCCAGTTACACAGAAGTCGGATACGGTTTCGGTAACCATATCTTCAACGTTGCCACCTTCATCGGGTTCGACAAATTGAAATATGACGGGATCGGATTCAAATTTGCATTCGAACTCTTCCAGTAAGTTCAGAATTGCGGACGGACAATCATAATACCGCAGTTACGTTTGATACCCTGCACATACTCCTGCAAAGGTTCTTCGTTCACAATCACTCGCTTCTTCGTGGTCGAGGCATGGATAAAAGTGAGTTTATCCCCTTCCCGGCAGATAATGCCGACGTGCGAGATATCCAGTCCTTTCACCGTCGTGACGAAACAGACGATATCGCCATTCTTGATTTGACCGGCGTGCGCATTGATTTCATCCTGCGGAATATAGTAATGCGGACGGGCATTGATTTCCTTTTCCTTCGCCGCCATTATCGCGATGCGCTCCGGATTGCCTTTCAGCTGCTTGTAGCTATCGGGATGTGTGGACATAAAGGAGAGGCCGAGTTCAAGCGGTTGTCCCCCGATTTCTTTCGTGACATCCTTCAGATACCCTCTCTTTTCGTTTTCATACATCCAGTCGGTCGTATAATGGAGGCGATCCGTATAATCGAGTGTCACGTTGCCGGAATCCCGGTAACGCATATTTTTTAAGACAGAAGCATATCCTTCATATCCGGGACGTTGCCTGACAGACCAGGCCAAAGCAACCGTATTCTCTACCAAAGTCATGCAATCCAAGCCATGCAAGTTTATTACCAGACTTTCGGGTTCTTCCTCCAATGTCCCAGCCACATAAGGAGTCCCCAAGAAAAAACGGGCAGTTTCCACCATCAGGTCACCTGTCGGAAAAGTCGCTTTCTCCTTCACTGCCTCACAATAGCGTTCGTAAATCACCTTCTCCTCCCGGGCTTTCCCGGACAGAGAAAGAAAGGCTAAAAAGAGCAAACAAAATAACGTCCGTTTCATCTCTTGATCTAATTTCAATCCTTCTTTGTTGCTAACAAGTCTTCCAGCTTTACCAACTCGTCACGGAACTGCGCAGCTTCGATAAAGTCCAGCTTCTTGGCCGCCTCCATCATCTGCTTCTTCGTCCGTTCGATCGCCTTTTCAAGCTGTTTACGATTCATATACTGAACTACCGGGTCTGCAACCAGGCTGGGTTCCGGTTCCACATAAGCATACGGCTCACCGGTAACCGGCTGTTGTTTCTCCGCTACCAAGGAAACACTGTTTTTGATAACCTGCTTAGGTGTAATGCCATGTTTCTCGTTATAAGCGAGCTGTTTTTCACGTCTGCGTGCCGTTTCGTCCATCGTCAGGCGCATACTGTCCGTTATCTTGTCGGCATAAAATATCACCTTCCCATTCACGTTTCTGGCAGCACGTCCGGCTGTCTGCGTCAGCGAACGGTGCGAGCGCAGGAAACCTTCCTTATCGGCATCCAAGATAGCGACCAAAGAGACTTCCGGCAAGTCGAGCCCTTCACGCAGCAGGTTGACGCCGATCAGCACGTCGAACAACCCTTTCCGCAAATCATCCATAATCTGAATGCGTTCCAACGTATCGACATCGCTATGGATATAGTTACAACGGACTCCCATGCGTGTCAGATAAGTAGTCAGTTCCTCCGCCATGCGCTTCGTCAATGTCGTCACCAAAACACGTTCGTCCACAGCGGAGCGCTGCGTGATCTCCTCCATCAGATCGTCGATCTGGTTAAGCGTCGGACGCACCTCGATAACCGGGTCGAGCAGACCTGTCGGACGGATCACCTGATCCACCACGATCCCTTCGCTCTTCTCCAACTCGTAGTCGGCAGGCGTCGCACTCACGTAAATCGCCAACGGAGTCAGCGACTCGAACTCGTCGAACATCAACGGGCGGTTATCCATCGCCGCCGGCAGACGGAAACCATACTCCACCAGATTTTTCTTACGGGAATAATCGCCTCCATACATCGCCCGTATCTGCGGGATCGTCACATGGCTCTCGTCGACCACCAACAGAAAATCTTTCGGGAAATAATCGAGCAGACAGAAAGGCCGTTCACCTGCCTGACGACCGTCGAAATAACGGGAATAGTTCTCAATTCCAGAACAATGTCCTAATTCGCGTATCATTTCCAAATCGAACGTAACACGCTCATACAAACGTTTCGCCTCATAAGGCTTGCCGATCTCCCGCAGGAAATTCACCTGCGTCCCCAGGTCGACATCGATCTGCCCGATAGCGGTATTGATACGTTCCTGGGTAGTCACGAAGAGGTTGGTCGGGTAGATGTTCAATTCATCCTGCTCGTCTATTTCCTGCCCGGTCTGCGGGTCGAACGAAGAGATACGGTCTACTTCGTCGTCCCAGAACTCGATACGGTAAGCTGCCCCATCAAAAGTCTCGATAGCCGGAAAAATATCGACCGTATCGCCGTTCACACGAAAACAGCCCCTATTGAACTCTATCTTATTATTGACATAAAGGGCATCCACAAAGCGACGCAACAGTTTATCCCGGTCTATCCGCATCCCCTTCTCCAGATGCACCACCTTCTCGGAAAAGGCAGTCGGGTCCGCCATACCATACAGGCAGGAGACAGACGAAACGACAATGACATCCTTCCGTCCCGACAGAAGCGAAGCGGTTGCACGCAGACGAAGTTTATCGATCTCGTCATTGATCTGCAAGTCCTTCTCTATATAGGTATCCGTCGTCGGAAGATAAGCCTCCGGCTGGTAGTAATCGTAATAAGAGACAAAATACTCGACGGCATTGTTCGGAAAAAATGCCTTGAACTCGCTGTATAACTGTGCAGCGAGCGTTTTGTTATGACTCAAAATCAAGGTCGGTTTCCGTACTTCCTTGATCACGTTGGCGATAGTGAACGTCTTTCCGGACCCAGTCACCCCTAACAAGGTCTGGAAAGGCACACCACTCTTTATTCCATCGGACAGGGCCGCAATCGCTTCCGGCTGGTCGCCCGTCGGACTAAATGGGGAAGATAGTTCAAAATTCATTCTTTATTTTATAGGTTGTTTAGGCATAACCATCCAGAGGATCAGGTAAGCGATCACCCCGGAAAACATCGTAAAGATGCTCAATAATATATATCCGATGCGCACTAACGTAGGGTCCCAGCTGAAATAATCGGCGATACCCGCACAAACACCTGCTATCATCCCGTTATTCGAACGGTAAAGTCTTTTAGGTTCTTCCATTGTTCTTTCGTTTTTATTGTTTATCCTTTATTTTATGTTACAAATATACTTATAATACTCGATAACTATACAATACGTAGCTGTTAAGTTCCGAAAGGGAAAAACGAATCCGCCCCTCCTTTCCGGCTATGCTGCGATAAGTTGTCCTTACAGGTAGGCAGCCACCTTATTGCGGTCCGTTTCGACCGTCTCAAACTCGGAAGAAACGATACTGCTGCCCATCGGGACATTCTCGTTCCGGTATTCCATTTTGCTGTAGACGATGCTGCGGGCGGATGTATGGAACTCCTTTGCCCCTGTTTCCGCTTCGATACGGGAGATGTTATTTTCCCGAACTCCGCATCCCGGCATGATTATGATGCGTCCTGCCGCACGTTTCACCAGTTCGGCAATGAGAGGAATCCCTTTCACGGCATCAGACTGCTGGCCGGAAGTCAGGATACGGTCGCAGCCCAGCTCGATCAACTGATCCAACGCGGCAAAGGGATCGCGGCAGACATCAAAAGCCCGGTGACAGGTGACAGACAGCGGCTTGGCAGCCTCGATCAGACGGCGCATCAAAGGAACATCGATATCCCCGTCTTTCGTCAGGCAACCAAAGACTACGCCGTGCACCTTCAACTGCTTGCACAGTTCGATATCCAGCAACATCGACTGAATCTCTGCCGGTGTATAAAGGAAGTCGCCTCCACGCGGACGGATAATCACATTTATATCGATAGACGAAGTGAGTGCCTGCGCCGTCCGGATTTCCCCGTAGCTGGGTGTCGTTCCCCCTTCCGGAATTCCGGCACAAAGTTCCACACGTTTAGCTCCTCCGGCTTCTGCTTCCACACAGCTTTGTGCGGAGTTGGCACAAATTTCGATAATACGAGTCGGTTTCATAAGATTTTTACCTTTATTGTTTCTACTATATACAAAGATAAAACTATTATGCGAAACTTCCCTATATTCCCAGGAGAGAGATGCCGAATTGCATGGGCATCCATCTCAAAACGGATGCCTGTCAATGCGGAAACGGATGCCTGCCGAACTTCAAACGAATACCAACCTGAATAAAACCTTTCGCCCCCAACCTGAACAAGACACAAAAAATCTGCCAAGTCTGCCAAGTCTGCCGGGCCTTTTTTAAAAAGAGACATTTTACAAAGGATGTGCAGTAAAAGCAAACAAACAATTATAAATCAATATATTACCATATAAAACAAAAGAAGAAGATAAAACTTAAGGTCACAAAACAAGGTTCTTCCACGGACATTTATCTGTTACTTTTGGCTTGATCCAAAAGTAACCAAAAGATCAAGGCTTAACCGTCTGGGCTACTCCGGGCAAAGGCTCCGCTGTCGCCTGCGAAACTCGCTTCGCTCAGACAGCGCAGTCTCCTGCCGCTCCGCCTTTACCCTCCGCTTGACGCCCATCCGCTTAGGCCTTTCATAGAAAGCTACGCTTTCTCTTAGGATGGCCGATACCGACGGTTCTTTTATAGAAAGTACGTCAAAATCCCCTTGTTCCGAAACACCCTCACAAGTGCGAGGACAAGCACGAAGGCCAACACAGGGACAAGCCCGTTCCCGCACTTGATGCGGGATCGCAGAGAAGCAGGCGGTATCGGCCATCCCCAAAGAGCCGTCAGGCTCTATCTCTGACCTAAGCTGGTGAGCGTTAAGCGTAGTGACCGTAGTGAGCGTCCGGAGCGTCTGCTGTTTGAGCGAAGCGAGTTTCAGACGCGACAGCGAACGGAGGGAACGGAGTAGCGAAGCAGCTTAAGCCTTGATCTTTTTGTTACTTTTGGATCAAGCCAAAAGTAACAAATAAATGTCCGTGAAAAATTATTTTTTCACCCTCAAACTAAACAAAAACAAAGGAAAAAAATAATAACACAATAATAATCAGAGTATTATAAACAATTCATTCTATATTCCCTCCAGAAAAAAGGCATAGGCAGATTTGGCAGACTTGGCAGACATTCTCCTTTTTTATCCCCATGAAAGCAGGGATATAAAAAGGAGCCTACAACTCTGTAAGTGCTTTCCAAAGGGAATCCACAGGCACAGGAGCGACAATGCTGACCGGTTGTTTCGACACGGGATGGATGAATTCGGCACTGCGGGAATGCAGGCTGATGCCACCGTCCGGATTAGAACGGGGAAAGCCGTATTTCAAATCACCTTTGATAGGACAGCCCATCTTGGCAAGCTGGCAACGGATTTGATGATGACGACCTGTTTTCAGATCTACAGCCAACAGATAATAGTTTTCCGAGCGGGCAATCACCTTATAACGCAGGATCGCTTTCTTGGCATTCGGACGCTCCGTATCATAAGCATAGCTTTTGTTTTGCTTTTCGTTGCGTACCAGCCAATTAACCAATTCTCCCTCTTCTGAGGGCGGACAATTCTTCACGATCGCCCAATAGGTCTTCTTTACCTCGCCAACCCGGAACATCTCGTTCAGACGGGCGAGCGCCTTGCTCGTTTTGGCAAATAACACGACACCGCTGACCGGGCGGTCCAAGCGATGCGTAACGCCGACAAACACGTTTCCGGGTTTACAATACTTCTCTTTCAGCCATGCCTTCAGCATGTCCGAAAGAGGAGTATCACCGGTTTTATCTCCTTGAACAATCTCGCGGCAGGTCTTATTCACCGCAATGATATGATTGTCTTCGTAAATAACCTCCATGATTTCAAATTTATGATTTATGATTTATGGATTTATGATTTTGCAAAACAAACGTCACCTACATAAATCATAAATTATAAATCATAAATCTCTTTACATATTCATACCGCCATCAACCTGGATCACCTGGCCTGAGACATAAGAAGACATATCGGAAGCCAGGAAGGTAGCGATATTAGCCACATCTTCAGGCGTACCGCCACGACGCAAAGGAATCTTCTTTGCCCATTCTGCCTTTACTTCTTCCGGCAGACCGGCTGTCATATCTGTTATGATAAAGCCCGGAGCAATTGCATTGGCACGGATACCGCGTGAACCCAATTCCTGCGCGATAGACTTAGCCAGACCGATCATACCGGCTTTGGATGCCGAATAGTTGCTCTGGCCGGCATTACCGTGCACACCTACGACAGAAGCCATATTGATGATGCTGCCCGAACGCTGTTTCATCATCACCGGAGTACAAGCGTGGATGAAGTTGAAAGCAGATTTCAGATTGACGCCGATGACAGCATCCCACTGGCCTTCGCTCATACGCATCATCAGGCCGTCTTTCGTGATGCCCGCATTGTTTACGAGGATATCCACACGACCGAAATCTTTTACGACTTCAGCTACGACATTGTGTGTTTCTTCAAAATTAGCAGCATTTGAAGCATAGCCTTTTGCTTTTACACCCAATGCCTCGATTTCCTTCTGGGTAGCCAGACCGTTTTCGTCGATCACCAAATCCGTGAATGCGATGTTTGCACCTTCTGCGGCAAACTTCAATGCGATCGCCTTACCAATACCGCGTGCGGCACCGGTGACGATTGCCACTTTACCTTCTAATAATTTCATATTAATTCCGTTTTAAATTCAACACTTAATCAAGCAAGCACCCGTAGAATAGCCACCGCCAAACACGGTAATGGCAACCAGGTCGCCGTTCTTGAAACTATGATCATTCTGGGCATATACCAACGCAGAGCTTACCGAACCGGTATTTCCCAATTCTTCAATATTATGCAGGAACTTCTCTTCCGGCAGATTGAGCTGTTTGGCGATATTGGACATGATACGCATATTGGCCTGGTGGCCGATGAAATATGTCAGGTTGTCCAGCGTATAGCCATTTTTTTCCAGCAGATAGAGCACGTTCTTCGGCATATAGGTACAAGCCTGGATAAACACGTCACGTCCTTCCGGCATCATGATACCGCCGTCGCGCGGACGAAGGTGAACCGCATCCGGAGCCTTGCCCAGGTAACCGAGTCCTTGTGTATAGACATCCACGATCTCGGAATCCTTTTCCGAAACGCGTTCCTTCGAGATGAAAAAGACTGCAGCCGCATCGCCCCAGAGGTGGCCGGCTTTCGGGTCCGTCTCATTATAGTAAGCCGAGTTCTTGTCAGCGGAAAGGACCAGTGCTCTCGTTGCTTTTCCCATAGCAAAATATCCTTCCACAACTTCCAATGCATTCAGGAAGGAGGAGCAGGCGGAAGAAAGATAGAGCGCTTTCGCATTTTCAATATTGAATTCGTGCTGGGCAAGATGCGCCGCAGTCGCTACCGTATCGTACGGAGAATAAGAGGCAGAAACAATCAAATCCACATCCGTAATATCATACGGCAATTTAGGTAGGGCGTTGCGAACAGCTTCCATACTCATCGTATTGATATTTTCCTCCGCTTTTGCCTTAGACCGGGAACGAATCCCTGTGCGCTGTTCAATCCACTCGCTGGTTAGCCCGTTTAACTCTAAAAAATGTTGGTTATCTACCCGTTCTTCAGGCACATAAAACCCTGTCGCATTAATAAACATTCCTCAGTATTGTGTTACTTTATCTTTATACCATTGAATATCAAATTCATTACATTATCTCTCCGTTTAATCCGCTGGCTGATATTATCCCCCATGATTCCACGTATATACGGGACTTCCAACCCCTTCAGGGCATGATGAAGAACGACCGCCGTAATCTCGGTATCGGGCATTGCAAAAATTCCTTCCTTCACTCCGGCTTCCAGAATTCCCTGTATCAATTCCGTCTCACGGATATCGTAGCTCTTCCTGATCTTCTCCACCCGCCAGATATCACGGAAAAAATTAGCTTTCAATGTCCCGTTACGAAACACCAACGCCTTGATAGCATCCAATCTTGCATACAGGAACGTCATCAACTTCTCGTCTGCCGGCAAGTCTTTCGCAGCCACATCCTGAAGCATCTTGTATAGTTGGTCCAGCTCGGACTCGACTACTGCCAGATAAATCTCGTTCTTACTTTTAAAGTACGTGTAAAGCGTACGTCTTCCCTTTTTGGATGCCTGTGCAATATCGTTCATCGTTGTGTTATCAACCCCCATGCGGGCAAACAATTGTCTGGCCACATCCACCAACATGTCACGTGTTTTAGAAACTGTCATCGGCATTTGTATTGCACATTTTGATTAAAACTGTGCGCAAAAGTACCGAAAAAAAATAATAACTACCAAAAACATACTTACATTTTATCCAAACGAACCTTATATAATAGAGATATGAACCAATCATTCTCTAAAAAGGGCAGAACTTCTCTCAAATATCATTTTGCTATCCTTACACAGGTATTATAGCGCACGAAGAAACGTTAAAAAATATTACCTGCCATACTAATTTCCAAAATATGCCCTACTAATCCGATTTTGACGGGGTAGTAGTGACATTTTGTTCAAACAAAAATCTTCCGACAGGAAGGGACGCAGCTTAAAGAGATAAAGAAAACTGCTGAAAAATTTGTTTTATTAAAAATAAGTCGTACCTTTGCACTCGCAATCCAGAATGATTGCCGCTATATCGCGGAGTGGAGCAGTGGTAGCTCGTTGGGCTCATAACCCAAAGGTCGTAAGTTCGAGTCTTGCCTCCGCAACTCAGTAAGCCTTCGGTTCTTCAGGATCGGAGGCTTTTTATTTTTTACTTCCTCTAAAATTTATTAGTTCTATTTAAACCGGGCATGAACTCTCGGGCACATTTGCTGTTATTCTATATATGTATTAAAATCAGAAAAAGAAGCAGACTTAATAACATATATAAATATGGCCTATATAGATTATTACAAAATTCTGGGGGTAGACAAAGGCGCTTCGCAGGACGATGTCAAAAAGGCGTACAAAAAGCTTGCGCGAAAATACCATCCCGACTTGAACCCGAATGATCCGGACGCTCACCGCAAGTTTCAGGAAATAAATGAAGCCAATGAGGTACTCAGCGACCCGGAGAAACGGAAGAAATATGACCAGTACGGAGAAAGCTGGAAACACGCCGACGAATTCGAAGCCCAACAACAGCAATATCGCCAATACCAGAATGGACAAGGCGGAGGAGCCTACTGGAGCAGCTCCGGTGACGGCAGCGAATTCTCCGACTTCTTCGAACAGATGTTCGGAGGCATGGGTGGCAGAGGCGGACGCAGCCACGGTTTCCGCGGACAGGACTACACGACAGAGTTGCAGGTCTCTTTGGCAGACGCAGCCCAAACACACAAGCAGATCATCACCGTAAACGGCAAGGACCTGCGTATCACCATCCCGGCCGGTATCGCCGACGGGCAGACCATCAAGCTGAGAGGACAGGGAAGACCGGGTGTAAACGGCGGACCGGCAGGCGATTTGTATATCACTTTCCACATCCCGGAAGACAGCCGGTTCAAACGGGTGGGTGATGACTTGTACGTCACCGCTCCTTTGAACCTGTACACCGCTATTCTCGGTGGCGAACAGATCGTCGGGACAATGGACAGCAAAGTCAAACTCAAGGTCAAACCGGGAACCCAGAATAACACGAAGGTACGGTTGAAAGGAAAAGGATTCCCCATTTATAAGAAAGAAGGAAAGTTCGGTGACATGATAGTGACCTACTCCATCGACATCCCGACCAACTTGACGGACAAACAAAAAGAATTGTTCCGCGAAATACAAAGTCTTAATTAAAAAACGAGATTGTTATGCAAACAGATTTAATCATAGTCAGTGAATACTGCCGGATATGCCATATCGAACCATCGTTTCTCTACCTGTTACAGAAAGGTGGCCTGATAGAGATAGACACAGTAGAAGGAGAAAGCTACCTGTCTGCCTCCCAATTATGTGACGTAGAACGATATACGCGTATGTATTACGACCTATCCATCAATATCGAGGGGATCGATGCCATCCACCATTTGCTGGGCCGGGTGGAATCCCTGCAACAGGAAGTTAATCGGTTAAAAAGCAAACTAAGGCTATACGAAACTGAAAATCATGATTCGATTGAAGATTTATAAGCTGTCAAAATGCTGTTTCTTAAAGCTTACGAACCGGGGTACAAGAATATTCAACAAACTATTTGTAAATAAATTTGGATTATAAGAATATTTTTGTACCTTTGCACTCGTAATCCAGAGTGATTGCCACTATATCGCGGAGTGGAGCAGTGGTAGCTCGTTGGGCTCATAACCCAAAGGTCGTAAGTTCGAGTCTTGCCTCCGCAACCAGTAAAAGAGAATCAAGCAATTGATTCTCTTTTTTATTTATCTTTACCGCCAAATAAAAAGAGAGATAGAATTGATCCTGAGCCGCCACGGCGAGACGGAAGAAAACAAATTACATAAGGTTAGTTGAAGATGATATCCGTAAGGACCGGGCGGTGGTCGGAAGCGACCGGCTCGTCCCATACACGGGATGAGATACGGATAAAGGAAGCCGTATCTTTTGCATAAGTAGCAATGTAATCAATCGTTTCATCGGGTTTGTCAGCTGGGAATGTCGGTTTTTCCGTATCCGTCAGAACCACAAAATCATGCTGCAACTGCCGGATAAACTCCGAATCGGGATGGGCATTCATATCTCCTGCAATAAAGAAAGGCTTACCAGCCGAAGCAGCCACCTGCTTGATAACCGGCAAAGAAAGCATCCGGTCTTCTTCCGTCAACGAAAGGTGCGTGCAGCAATAGATATACTTTTCAAATTCCACGACAAGCAACACACGAGCCTCCTCTCTTCCAGGCAAAGGCAAACATTGATAGCCAAGCGGTTTCTCCTTGCTCAACATACCGATACCGTACTTTCCGCCATCATAATTGATAGCCGGAGCATATATGTGATACATCAATGTAAGCCCGGCTATTTCACGCAAAACATCCTTTCCTTCGCTTCGTCCCGTCACACTATCAATCTCCTGGACAGCCACTATATCGGGACAAGCCTGATTGATCACATCCGCTGTACGCCGGTAGTCGGTCACATCATCCAACCCCTTACCGTTACGGATGTTATAACTCATAATACGCAACGTATTATTCTCGCGTTCACTTTTCTCCACCGAGTAAACTTTACTTGGTAACAGCAACAATATCCATGCCGCCACCAGCCAAACTACCTGTTTCATCTCATCATCAAATTATAGATCCGGAGACAAAAGTAACAACTTTTTTCCGCATAAAAAACGATTCCACAAACCAATATCCATAAGCCCATCCCGATACAGTACTAACAGAGCCGACATTGATCATGCCTACCTCTTTCGCGGCATCACCCAAGAGCGATATAACAAAGAAAACTGATAATAGAAACAACTGTAAACATCAGTTTCATATAATCGCATACCCTACTTCCGGAAACTTGGAAAAGTGAATTTCCATTAGAAAATCACATCCAACGTCCGGATCAGATCATCGATATCCTCGTCCGTGGTGTCCCACGAGGTCACAAACCGTGCTTCATTGGCCTCTTCATTCCACATATAGAAAAAATATTTCTCCTGCAACTTCTTCAGCGGTTCCGTAGGAATGGTAAAGAAAAGCTGGTTGGATTCGATTTTTTGCGTAAACCGTATCTGCGGATATTTTTTCAGGGCTTCGGCCAACCTATAAGCACTGTTGTTCGCCTTTTGTGCGTTTTCCAGCCACAGATTATTTTCCAGATAAGGAATATACTGGCAGGACAGATAGCGCAGTTTGGAGGCCAATTGAGCAGATTGCTTTCGGATGTACTGTAAATTTTCGGTTATCTCCAGACGAAACGAAATGACAGCCTCTCCCATCATCATCCCGTTCTTGGTTCCTCCGAAACTCAGAATGTCCACACCGGCATCGACCGTTACTTCTCGCATCGAACAATTCAGATAAGCACATGCGTTTGCCAAACGCGCTCCATCCATATGCAAATACATATTATAAGAATGTAGCAGATCAGCTATTGCCTTGACCTCTTCGACGGTATAGATCGTTCCCAACTCGGAAACTTGTGAAATATAAACGGCTTTCGGCTGCGAATGGTGGCAAACACCGAAATTAAGCAGACGCGGTTTGAGCAGTTCCAGAGTCAGTTTCCCGTCCGGAGTCGGAATCGTCACGACAGCGCAGCCGGTCATACGGGCAGGAGCACCACACTCGTCCACATTAATATGAGCTGTTTCAGCACACAAAATACTATTAAACGGACGTGTCACTGCCTGCAAAGCAACAACGTTCGCCCCCGTTCCGTTAAAAACAAAAAAAGGCGATGCCATTTCGCCAAACACTTCTCTTATTTTCGCTGTAGCTGCTGCTGTCCAGGGATCGTCACCATATCCTACTGCATGATTATCGTTCGCCTTTATCACAGCATCCATCACCAAAGGATGAACGCCCGAATTATTATCACTTGCAAAACTTCTCATTTCCGTTTAGAATTTTGCGCCAAAAGTAATAAAAATAAACGGGAGCACCTCTTGGATACTCCCGTTTATTTTTTCACATATTTATTTTAAACTTCACCTCAACTCCGATGAAAATCTTTCAAGACTTTCTGCAATCCCATTATACTTGTAACCACTCAAAAACATGGAGAACGGAACCTTCAGTCCATCGTTCAGACTATTTATCGCTTTTGTTATTTCTTTGATCTGACAAGCACCGTCAGGAGAATCAAAACCTGAATCATTCACTACATACAGATTATACAGGTCGACACCTTGGTCAACGACAGTCTGTGTACGAACGATTTTATGGTAATTATTTATGAAGATATTACGCATCACAGTTAAGACCCATCCTTTGAAATTAATATTAACTACAAACTTTTCCTGATTGTCCAAAACTTTCAGCGTTGTGTCTTGCATCAAATCCCGGGCGTCATCCCGATTTGCGGTGAGCATTAATGCAAAATTCATCATGTTTTCTTGCATGCTCAATAATTTTTTCTGAAATTGCAACGCATTCATATTACTTATTTTTTTATTTGTTTGTATGTTACAAATTCGTACAACATGTAAAAGAGATGGAGAATAATATAAAATGAAGAAAAATTTAGGACTTTTTTTAGCTATCATATTGGTCCAGATAGCCCCATTTATATCAGCGGCAGACACCTTGCACCCGTTAGTATATAAAATCGATATAAAAAAGGAGATAAGCAATACCACGCGCCTGTATCTTAGAGGTGGTCTGGCGGAAGCCAATGCCTTGGGGGCAGATGCCGTCCTGATCCATATGAACACATACGGCGGCCAAGTGGATGCGGCGGACTCGATGCGTACGGCCATTTTGTACAATTCCATCCCAGTCTATGTCTTTATCGACAACAATGCCGCTTCTGCCGGGGCACTCATTTCCATCGCATGCAAGAAAATTTATATGCGGAAAGGCGCAAACATCGGGGCAGCCACTGTCGTGAACCAGACAGGGGCGGCCATGCCGGACAAATACCAGTCCTATATGCGCTCCATGATGCGTTCGACAGCCGAGGCGCACGGACAGGATACAATCATTCAAAAAAACGATACTTTATACAAATGGAAACGAGATCCGTTGATAGCCGAAGCGATGGTAGACGAACGGGTGGCTATTCCCAACCTGACAGACACAGGAAAAGTCCTTACTTTCACAGCGCAGGAAGCTCAAGAGTGGGGATATTGCGACGGTATAGCCGAAAATCCGGATGAAGTAATCACGCAATATTTGGGATATAAAGACTACGAAATGAGAAGTTATACACCCAGTTGGCAAGATGATTTAAAAGGATTTTTAATGAACCCTATTTTTCAGTCTATTCTGATCATCATTATCATCGGCGGTATTTACTTTGAAATGCAAACACCAGGGCTGGGTTTCCCCTCTGCGGCCGCCCTACTGGCAGCAGTCCTCTACTTCGCACCACTCTATATAGACGGACTGGCGGCAAATTGGGAAATTCTGATCTTCATCATCGGCATTCTATTGCTCGCAGTAGAAATCTTCATCATTCCGGGATTCGGGGTTGCCGGAACAAGCGGTATCATATTGGTTATCGGCGGCCTGGTTATGGGCTTACTGAATAACGATAATTTCGATTTCGAAGGAGTCAGCGGAAAAGAGATCGGGGAAGCGACATTGACGGTCCTGGCCGGATTAGTGGCCGGCTTCTGCCTGATGATCTGGCTGTCCAATAAGATCGGACACCGGGGAATGTTTCGGAAAGTCGCGCTGAATACGGATTTGAAAGATGCGATATCATCTCCTGACCTATCTTCACTGGTAGGGAAAGAGGGAATAGCTGCCACCGTATTACGCCCTTCCGGGAAAGTTTCGGTCGACGGAGAATTTTATGACGGGGTTTCCGAATCAGGTTTTATAGAGAAAGGGGACAAGGTCAAGGTGGTCCGTTTCGAGAATGCACAAGTGTATGTAGAAAATCTTTAACACATTGCAGGGCGGCCCTAAAGGTCGCCCCTATGCAGGGATGCGCTGATATAAGATATGTTTGTCGATTACGATATATCGCAGGGCGTTCATGGCCAGGAGGTCACTTAGGATATTCTTTGCGGTGTAATAATCGATCCGTCCGATCCGGCAAAACTGGCTGACATTGATATGGGGATGATCATCCAGATAAGCAAACAAACGCTCCACAGGTTTGCTTATCTTCAATAAAGTCCCGTCCCGTTTATGCTTTTTCCGCCAGGCAAGCACCAACACTTCATTGGCCAATATATTTTCATCGGCAACCCTTATATAGGCTTTAAACTTATTATCCTTATCGGGAGCCGTATGCGGTTTATCCGGACTGGGGGCGATATATACTTCAAGAACCGCCTTGCCGTTCACCTCCCAGCGGATCGCCTCAAAGGGAACTTCCGGGCGGGTATACATCCTGGAGGCTGCCTCAATCATATAATATTCTTCTTCGCTTCGGACACCGGAGATATTCCCATTATCTTTCACACCGATCAAAAGGCGTCCGCCGTCAGTATTGGCAAAAGCACTCAGCGTACGCGCAATCTTCTTACTGTCGCTCACTTCGAATTTAAAATCAAGTTGTTGGTGTTCCCCTTGCTCTATCAACGCTTCTATCGGATGTATCTTCTTCATTTTGGCAATTTTTTAGACCGGCAAAATTAAAATAAATACATAACTTTGCCAACGGAAAAACAACGAAAGCATGTCTCAAATACCATCTCTCATATCGGATCTTGCTGTCATATTGATTTCAGCGGGATCGGTTACCTTGCTTTTCAAAAAATTAAAGCAACCGGTCGTACTCGGATATATCGTAGCCGGACTTCTTGCCGGCCCTTCCATCACACAGATACCGACTGTCACGAATGTAGAAAGCATCCGCATCTGGGCGGATATAGGCGTGATCTTCCTTCTATTCGCTTTAGGACTCGATTTTAGTTTCAAAAAGCTGATGAAAGTCGGCGGAACAGCAGTGATCGGGGCTATTACCATCATGATAGGCATGATGACACTTGGCTATACTACCGGATTGTCGTTAGGTTGGGGACATATGAACAGCCTTTTCCTCGGAGGAATGCTTTCCATGTCGTCTACAACGATTATCTTCAAAGCGTTCGACGACATGGGACTGCGCAACCAGCGGTTTGCCGGAGTGGTTTTCGGAATCCTTGTTGTCGAAGACCTGTTTGCCGTTTTACTGATGGTTTTACTGTCTACATTGGCAGTCAGCAAACACGTGGAAGGGATGGAGTTGCTCAACAGCGTGGTCAAACTGGGAGTCTTTCTGCTGTTCTGTTTCGTTATCGGCATTTATCTGATCCCCTCTTTTCTGAAAAAAGCCAGGACTTTCCTGAATGACGAGACCTTGTTGATCGTCAGTCTGGGACTATGCCTCGGAATGGTCATCATTGCCACGAAAGCCGGTTTTTCTTCAGCCTTGGGAGCTTTCGTTATGGGATCTATCCTGGCAGAAACGATCGACGCAGAACATATCGGACATATTATCAAACCGGTAAAAGATCTTTTCGGAGCCATATTCTTTGTCTCAGTCGGAATGTTGATCGACCCGGCATTGCTGTGGGAATACAAAACTCCGATCCTGATCCTTACGCTGGTCGTGATGGGCGGACAAATACTATTTGCCGGTTTTGGGGTATTGCTCTCCGGCCAACCGGTCAAGATAGCCATACAATCCGGTTTCTCTCTCGCTCAAATAGGTGAATTCGCTTTTATCATTGCATCGTTAGGACTGTCATTAGGGGTAACCGATAATTTCCTCTATCCTATTGTCGTGGCGGTTTCGGTCGTTACGACTTTCTTTACACCTTACATGATTCGTATGGCAGAACCGGCATGCCGGGTTGCCGACCAGGTCATACCGAAGTCATGGATGAAATTTCTCGAACGCTATTCTTCCGGTTCCAATACCATACACCAGAAAAGCGCCTGGAATAAACTGTTGAAGGCACTGGTCCGTATAGTCGGCACTTATACAGCCGTCACCCTTGTCCTGATCTTTATCTGGCTTCAGTTCATAGCACCTTTTATCATGAAGGAACTTCCGGGCATACGGGGAGCGGGGATCTCACTCGTTCTGATCCTGCTATTGATAGCCCCCATGTTGCGTGCGATCATGATGAAGAAAAACCACTCAGCCGAGTTCCAACAATTATGGCTGGATAGCAAGTACAATCGGGGGCCATTGGTTTCATTGATCATTTTACGTATTATATTATGTATCGGCCTGGTCATGCTGCCCGTCGCCCGTTTGCTGAATGCCGCAGTCGGTATCGTACTGGCGATCGCAGCAACTGTCATAGTTATTGTCATTTTATCCAAACGGTTGAAAAGGCAATCCATCCTGATGGAACGGCATTTCTTCAGTAACCTCTCCGCACGCGAATTGGAAAACGAACGGAAAGCACCGATCAACCAACGGTTTGCCAACCACCTGTTGGAACGTGACTTGCATTTAGCCGATTTTGAAGTGAAGCAGAACTCTCCCAGCATGGGAAAGACCTTAAAAGAACTCAATTTCCGACAGAAATGTAATGTAAACATCGTGACAATTATTCGAGGAGAACAGCGGATTAATATACCCGGAGGAGAAGAACACCTCTATCCATTTGACAAATTGGTAGTAGTCGGTGCGGATGACGATCTTGAACATTTCCGTCAATATATAGTCGAACGATATAAAAAAGCCCAAACCAATAAGGAGCAGGCGACACATGAAGTCAATATGGAGCAATTCACCATTGCCGAAGGCTCCCATCTGATCGGGCGTACCATTCTGGAATCCGGCATACGGGACAAGTCCGCCTGCCTGGTCATCGGTATCGAACGAGGAACCTCTTCCATCAAAAATCCATCTCCTTCAACCGTTTTTGAAGAGGGTGATATTGTATGGATTGTCGGAGAACATGAAAAGGTGCAGCTGTTGAGTGAGGGGAAAACGGTAAATAATTGACAATGGACAATTCTATGAATCATACATTATAAATTATACATCATGAAGTTTATAGGAATAATTCCCGCACGCTACGCCTCTACCCGCTTTCCGGGGAAACCACTTGCCGATATGGCAGGCAAACCGATGATCCAACGGGTATACGAACAAGTCCAAAATGTGCTTGATGCGGTCTGCGTAGCTACGGACGACGACCGTATAGAAGCCGCCGTCCAAGCTTTCGGCGGCCATGTCGTCATGACATCCGACCAACATAAAAGCGGTACGGACCGTTGTTATGAAGCGTATTGTAAAATAGGAGACGGATATGACGTGGTTGTCAACATACAAGGTGACGAACCTTTCATCCAACCGGAACAGATCGAAATACTAAAAGCATGTTTCATCGATAACAGTATCCAGATCGCCACCTTGGTAAAGCCCTTTCGACCGGATGATGATTTCGAAACGACCTTATTCAACGCCAATTCACCGAAAGTGGTCTTGAACAAAAACAATGAAGCCATGTACTTCAGCCGTTCGATCATACCTTATATGAGGGGAAAGGAATATACCGAATGGCTTCCGAACCATACCTATTACAAGCATATCGGACTATATGCTTACCGCGCTGACACACTCAAGGAGATCACTCATTTACCCCAATCCCCCCTGGAACTGGCTGAAAGCTTAGAACAACTGCGCTGGCTGGAAAACGGCTACAAGATCAAAGTAGGAATTACCCAGCAGGAAACAATCGGTATCGACACACCGGAGGATATGGAAAAGGCTTTGGCTTTTCTGAATGCGTCAGACTGCAACAAAAGTTCTTCTAAATAAAGAGAAACTTCCCGACCATACAAGTCTAACAAAAAACATAGTACTCATTGATTATTTCCCATCTGTCAAACGCTTGTCGGACAGTTGTCGGACAAGCGTTTGACAGATGTCTTACAAGCGTCCGACAGCTGACAGACAAGACAGAGGTCATAGGTTTCATGATAATGGCATAGGTTGACGGATTCAATAGACAGCCATCTGTCCCAAAAGTGTAGTTACCGGCATAAAAAAGGTGTGGCAAAATTCTATTTTGCCACACCTCCTTTTCCCTTATAACTTCAGAAAGTCTCAATCAATGCGACCGTCGGTTGGCAGCACGTTGCTGTTTCTGTCTTTCCAACTGAGCCTGTTGAGCTTTCTGGGCTTCTTCCAGACGCTTCATGAAGCCGGACTTCTTCATCGGCTTCTTTTTGTTTTCTTCCAACTTGGCCAACAACTTATCTTCGTCAATCGTATAACGGAAGATGATAGTCTGCAAGATCGTGATCAATGTAGAGATGAAGTAATAGTAAGTCAAACCGGATGCATACTGGTTGAAGAATACCAGCATCATCAGCGGCATCATATACATCATCGCTTTCATCCCCGGCATCTGCTGCTGTCCGGTATTCGTCTGTTCCATATTGAACTTCGTATATATAATGTTCGTTACGGTCATCAACAAACAGAACAAACTGATATGGTTACCGAAGTACGGCGTAATAACAGGAATATATGTATTCCAACTTACAATCGCATCATAAGTAGACAAGTCGTGCGCCCAAAGGAAACTCTGATGACGCAATTCGATTGCAGACGGGAAAAACATAAACAGGGCGATCAGGATAGGCATCTGCAACAACATGGGCAAACATCCCGACATCGGGCTGGCACCGGCACGGCTGTACAGTTCCATTGTGGCACGTTGGCGTTCCATAGCCTTATCCTGTCCCGGATACTTGGCGTTGATTTCTTCTACTTGCGGACGCAACACACGCATCTTCGCCGATGACAAGTAAGACTTGCGCGTCAACGGGAAGAGGAGCACTTTGACGATCACCGTCAGCAGGAAGATCAGCAAGCCGTAGCCATGAATAAATTGTCCGAGGAAATTAAACAACGGAATGACGAAATACTGGTTCACCCAACGGAAAATACCCCATCCCAGCGGAACGATCTTTTCCAGATCCAACCGGTCGGCTTTCTCTACATCATCATCGTAAGATTTCAACAGGGAGAACTGATTGGGGCCAAAATAGAAACGCATATCCGTCGCTTCATTCCCCTTCAAATCGAAAGGCACGGACGTTGTTGTCTTATACTCCTTCAGAAAAGAACCGTCTTCGGGCAGCATCTTCGAATCGATAGTCGTCGACTCGAATCCTTCGTTTCCGGCGATCAGGACAGAAGAAAAATACATGTCTTTATAAGCGACCCATTTCAACCGGTTGGACAATTGTTTGCTGTCGTTCTTGGTTTCGCTCAGGTACTCCACATCGTCGGCCATAAATTTATAGTACACTGTTGCATAACGGTCTTCAAACTTACGTCCCTTTTCCTGCTGGGTTATTTTTTGCTGCCATAACAAGTCCAATGCAGTCGTACCCGGTGACAGTACACCATTCAGGCCGGTTCCCTTAATGGAGAACTGCAACATATAATCGTCCGGTTTCAAGCTATAGATAAAATCCAGATGACTGCCTTCTCCTGTATTCAGACGCATGGTGATGCTGTTCTGATCATTTCCTTTTACAGGGGTAAAATACAAATCACCGGTATTTACCACGCGATTATCAGCCGTAATCAAAGTAAAATCGAACTTCGAGTCCTTTTCATCGAAAAGCACCAAAGGTTCACCTTTATAATTATCGTACTTTTTCAGGCGGACATATCCGACACGTCCTCCCTTATTAGCCAAACGGACTTCAACCAACTCGTTTTCCAAGACAGTGGAACCTTCCTCTCCAACCATTGCATCGGCGAAAACACCAAACGTGTTCTGTAAACGGGCAAGCCGTACGGAATCGGGCAAGCCGGCCAGTTCGTCGTCCGCTTTTGCTTCTCCATTCAACTCTTTCTGCGGTTCCAGCTGCTTTGCGTATTCAATCCGGGCGATCGAATCCTGCATCCGGCGCTGTGCTTCTATCTGCTCCGGTGTAGGCTGGTTCAACCAGGTAAATACAATTAAGACAACTCCAATAAGCAGGAAACCTATTATCGTGTTTTTATCCATCTATAATTTTCATTTTTTATTTTCAACTGCAGCTTTTACAAAGCTAACGAAAAGAGGATTAGGATTAACGACCGTGCTGTTATATTCCGGATGGAACTGAACACCCACAAACCATTTCAATGCAGGAATCTCTACCACTTCAACCAAGTTCGATTCCGGATTTTCACCTACACACATCATGCCGGCAGCTTCGAACTTATCGCGATATTCGCTGTTGAACTCGAAACGATGGCGATGACGTTCCTGGATGTGTGTCTGTCCGTACGCTTCATAAGCCTTAGACCCCTCCTTCAAGACACAGTCGTATGCCCCCAGACGCATAGAACCACCCATATTGGTTACGTTCTTCTGCTCTTCCATCAGGTCGATCACTCTATATGGGGTATTGGGTTCCATTTCCGTCGAGTTGGCTTCCGTCAGCCCCATTACGTTGCGGGCAAATTCGATCACCATGCACTGCATACCCAAACAGATACCCAGGCAAGGGACATCGTTTTCACGAGCATATTTCAATGCGGCAAATTTCCCTTCGATACCACGCTGCCCGAATCCCGGAGCGATCAGGATTCCATCCATATCTTTCAACAATTCGGCTGCATTGCCGTCATTCAGTTTTTCGGAATGGAACAAGTGCAAATCCAGCTTACGATCATTATAAATAGCAGCCTGCAGCAGAGATTCGTCGATTGACTTATAAGCATCCTGCAATTCGACATATTTACCGACCAAGCCGATCTTTACTGTTTCAGTAGCATCCACCTTACGTTGCAAGAACTGATGCCAAGGCTTCATCTCCGGTGTCGGTCCGACTTCCAGCCCGACTTTACGCAGGATCACTTCGTCCATCTTCTGACGCTGCAATACCAACGGAACTTCGTAAATCGTCGGAACGTCGACTGACTGTATAACGGCATCCTGCGCTACATTACAGAAGAGGGCCACTTTACTTAACAAATTGGCACTCAACTCATGCTCGGTACGCAATACCAGAACATCCGGCTGAATACCCAACTCCTGCAGCTGTTTCACGGAATGCTGTGTCGGTTTGGTCTTGTATTCTTTTGCAGCCGCGATATAAGGCACATAAGTAAGATGTACACATATACAATTCTTTCCCAGTTCCCATTTCAACTGACGCACGCTTTCGATAAACGGAAGAGATTCGATATCACCGACCGTACCGCCGATTTCTGTGATCACGAAATCAAATTTGTATTTATTTCCCAGCAATTTCACATTGCGCTTGATCTCGTCTGTGATATGAGGCACCACCTGCACAGTCTTTCCCAGGTAATCCCCTTTACGCTCTTTGCTGATAACGCTCTGATAGATGCGCCCTGTAGTGATGTTATTTGCGCGGGTTGTCTGAACATTCAGAAAACGCTCGTAGTGTCCGAGGTCCAAATCCGCTTCATGTCCGTCTACGGTAACATAGCATTCCCCATGTTCGTACGGGTTCAGCGTACCCGGATCGATATTGATATAGGGATCAAATTTCTGAATGGTAACCTTGTAACCTCTTGCCTGAAGTAGTTTACCCAATGATGCGGCAATAATTCCCTTGCCTAATGAAGAGACCACGCCGCCCGTAACGAAGATGTACTTTGTATCTGCCACGATAGTAATATTTTAATTATCTTTTAATTGCACACTCGCATTTCAAAATTGCAAAGTTACATAATTTCATTCATATAACAAGGGGGAGAGAAAAAACATCTTTTGTCTTTTTGACAGCAAAAGGAGATAAATTCTCTCCATATAGATATGTGAAAAAATATTACCCGCTATAGTGATTCCATTTTCATGGGGTAGAAAATAGTTTTTCACTGTAGGGCAGTAACATTTTGTCAATCGAAAAGGAGACGGGTATTCTTCATTTTTCTTTCCAGTCCAAAGAAAAAAGTGTATCTTCGTTGTTATAGATAAAGAAAGAATAAAATAGACATAAGATGAAAAGTTTAAATGGATCAGTCCTGCGCTGCATATTTGCAATCGTATTGGGACTTGTATTGGTTCTTTGGCCGGAAGCGGCCGTTACTTATTTGGTGATAACAATCGGGATTTGTTTTATCATACCAGGATTATTCTCGCTCTTGAATTATTTCACCCGCGAAAAAGTAGAAGGAGAGCCAAGCCTGATGTTTCCGATCGACGGAGCGGGCAGTATCCTGTTCGGAGCATGGTTAGTGATCATGCCGCAGTTTTTCGTCAGCATACTAATGTATATTTTAGGAGCTTTACTGGTTCTTGCAGGTGTACAACAACTGATTTCGCTGGCTTCCGCCCGCAAATGGAGTACCGTACCCTATGGGTTTTACATCCTACCGTCCCTGATTTTGATAACAGGAGTTATGATCCTCGCCTACCCGTTCGGAGCAGCCGCCAACACATTTGTGATTTTCGGAGTCGCTTGCCTGGTCTATGGTATTTCCGAACTGATCAACTGGTATAAGTTCAGTAAAAGATAAAAGAAAACGGAGTACCGCCCGTTTCAGGACTTACGATACTCCATCGGAGAAATCCCCATATGTTTCTTAAAGAATTTTCCAAAAGTCGACTGGTCGGAAAAATGAAGTATATCCGCCACCTGCTGGACAGTTGCCTGAGGAGCTTTCAAAAGAATTTTCGCCTCGACGATCAGGGCATCGTCTATCCACTTATTAGCAGATTTACCTGTCAAATCCTTCAGTATCAATGATAGATACTGCGGTGTGATAAACAACTTTTCAGCATAGAAAGTAACCACATGCTGTTCCTTGCAATGTTCAAACAACAATTGCAGAAACTGTTCGAACAATTCTTCCTTGCGGGAAAGAGTCGGCCGGATCAAACGGTCTTTCTTGCTTAACATTATATTTCCCAACTCCAGCAGGAAGCCGATAAAGGCGTTCTGCACCAGTTCTTTCTGATAAAAATGAGTACGTTCCCTCATCTTATCCCGTATAATCTGCATATTTCCAGCCAGTTTTACTGCTTCTTCCGGTTCCAGCTCCGTGCAAGGATTCTTCCGAACCTCCATATAGTTAGCGATTGCCTGAGTCCGGTTACCCCCACCAGGATTACAATCGTCCAGAAACTCTTTGGATGCAATCAGCAAGCGACCTTTAAAGTCTTTACTGATTTTGTCAAGCTGGAAAGCATGCGTAGGCATGATCGTTATAAAACTATTCGGTTTGACAGTGTAAGAAACATAATCCAGATGGATTTCAAGCGTCCCTTCAAAAGTCAACACCATCAAAAGTGCGTTCAACCGTATCGGAGCAAAGTGATCAGGCGAGTCGGGATCTCCGATATCCATACCTCCGTCCAGATCCGCAATCGAAAAAATATCCTGAAAACTATCACGGAAAATAATACTCTTATTCAACTCCGCCAATTCTATTAAAGGAAGTTTTTCCATCTTTACATATTTACTAATCGTGTACTTGCAAAGGTAAACAATTTTTCAACAAACAGAAATATGTTTCATTTTTTACCAATGAATAACGGTTATTTCAGGAATAAAGAGGGCTTCATTTATTCGTTTTCGACTAATTCCGTAACAGAATAAACCTTTTTAGTTTTCCAAATTAGACAAACCTTTGTAACATCTGATCGTATAAAAAGTAATCATTAAAATCGATGATCATAAAAGAACAAATAATGTTAACGGCATTCGACTTATTTTCGGAACACGGGATCAAGAATGTCAGTATGGATGATATCGCTCATAACGCGAGTATATCCAAACGGACTCTTTATGAGCTTTTCGAAGATAAGGAGACTCTACTAACAGAATGTATAAACCTGAGTTATACCAAAATGAAGCTATCCATGAAGCAACTTGAATCCGAGCCGATAACAGCTCTTGAAATTGCCTTGCTTTTTTATGAAGAGCTTATGAGGCGACCTCGCTGGTTTAACCGGAAGTTCTATGATGATCTGAAACGTTATCCGAAAGCATTGCAAAAAACAGAAGAAGAAAAATCCCGATTTTTGAAAAAATGTATAAAACTACTGTCAAGAGGGGCAAAAGAAGGTGTTTTTCAACCGAATATTAACTTCGAAATTGTAGCTTTGCTGGCGAAAGAGCAGGCGAAGATGATCCGTCCGTCCAAAGCCCTCTCCAACCATTCCGTGGCCGAAGTGTTCAATACGATTCTTTATGCCTTCCTTCGGGGAATCTCTACTGAAAAAGGTATTGCCATTTTAGACCGTTATTTATTGAAATATACACAAAAGCAATTAGATTGAACAAACGATTTTATTAAAAATCAAATTTACTTATTCTAAATGAGACAAATCTTAATTACTAAAAAGATGATGTGGGTAGTGATAATGTTACTCCCCTCTCTGGCCTTTACCTCCGCAAAAGCTCAGGACACACTCGTTCTCGATATAGGAAAAGCTCTTGAGATCGCGCTGAGCGAAAACCCTACTGTAAAAGTGGCTAATAAGGAAATCCAGAAGAAAAAATATGCACAGAAAGGTTCATATGCCGCTCTATTTCCCCAAGTCAGTTTTGCAGCCGACTACAACCGGACCTTGAAAAAACAAGTGATGTATATGGACGGCTTCGACATGGGAAGTACCGAAATACCAGGCATGGAAGACATGCCGAATATGGATGAAGGGATTGAAGTGGGACGTGATAATAACTGGAACCTCGGTTTCAACGCCTCGATGCCGATTGTCAACGCTGCTCTTTGGAAAAGCCTGAGTATTTCGGCTGTCGATGTGGAATTGGCAATCGAACAGGCACGTTCTTCCAAAATTGCGATGGTCAACCAGGTAAAGAAAGGATATTACAGCGTGCTTCTTGCTAACGATTCATACCGTGTATTTAAGGAAAGTTATGACAACGCGATGGAAAATTACCTGGATATCAAACGTAAGTTTGAACAGGGGACTGTCGCCGAATATGACCTGATACGCGCCAATGTTACCGTAAAGAATAGCGAACCCAATATGTTGCAGGCAGAAAACGCACTGGTTCTCGCCAAATGGCAATTAAAAGCTTTATTAGGCATGGACTTGGACATAAACATCGAATGTGAAGGACAATTGACCGATTTTGAAAAAGATTTATTCGGCGATTTTCTTTCGACAGACACAACATTGGCTGATAATACAGATTTGAAACAGATGGATTTACAAGCCAAGCAACTGGAAAAGACACTGACCATGCAAAAGTTCGATTATTTGCCGACGTTGTCGCTCACCGGTTTGTACCAGTGGACAGCCATGAACAACGACTTCAAGTTCAAAGACTATATGTGGAACCCCTACTCTATGGTCGGTGTCTCACTTTCCATTCCAATCTTCTCCGGCGGTAGTAAGTTCTATAAGATCAAACAAACAAGAAATTCGATCGAACAATTAAGCCTGCAAAGAGAGGATACACAGCGAAACCTGCAACTGGCAATCAAGCAATATATAGATAATATGAATACCTGCGTCAAACGCTTCGACGCCTCACAAAAGGGAGTGGAACAAGCCGAGCGGGGGTATATGATCTCACAGAAACGCTATGACACAGGTGCCGGGACTCTGCTCGAGATGAACGATTCGGAATTAGCGCTGACACAGGCCAAACTGAATTTCAACCAGGCTATTTACGATTATATGGTAGCAAAGGCTGACCTGGAAAAGGTGTTAGGCCAGCAAGAATTTTAAGGAATAAAAAGTAGACATTGAATAAAAATATCACAAAATGGAAACAAATAAAAGACACCACTTCATATCACTCCTCATTTTACCTTTACTGTTATCCTGTTCAGGCGAAAAGAAAGATTCGACACAAACAGAAACTGTCAGCAACAAAGCTATTGTGAGAGTAGAGACTGTATCTGCACAAGATGTAGAGCAGATCAGTGAATTTACAGCAACAGTCGAGGCCAACATCTCGAATAACATCGCCCCACAAACCCCGGTGCGCATAGAGAAGTTGTTTGCGGAAGTCGGCGATCATGTAAAAGCAGGCCAACTCCTGGTCAAGATGGATGAGACCAACCTCAAACAGACCAAAATACAATTGGACAACCAGGAACTGGAGTTCAAACGTATTGACGAACTGTACAAAGTAGGCGGTGCTTCCAAATCAGCCTGGGATGCACAGAAAACACAGTTGGACATAAGCCGTGCGACCTACAAGAATTTACAAGAAAACACACAGTTACTGAGTCCGATCACCGGTATCGTCACCGCCCGCAATTATGATAGCGGAGATATGTATAGCGGAGGCTCGCCGATCTTCACCGTTGAACAGATCCGTCCGGTCAAACTGCTGATCAACGTATCCGAAAGCCTCTTCACAAAAGTAAAAAAGGGGAAAGATGTCGACATCCGGTTAGATGTATACGGAGACGAAGTATTCAAAGGGAAAGTCAGCCTGGTTTACCCGACTATCGATCCGAATACACGCACATTCCCTGTCGAAATCAAAATCGACAACAAAGACGAGCGTGTCCGTCCGGGAATGTTCGCCCGCGTGACAATCGGTTTCGGGACACAAAACCATGTGGTCGCTCCGGATCTCGCCATCGTAAAACAGTCCGGTGCGGGAGACCGCTATATATATGTATACAAAGACGGTAAAGTTTCCTACGAGAAAGTAGAGTTAGGACGCCGTATGGGGAATAAATATGAAGTCATTTCGGGGGTAAACAGTGGCGACCAGGTAGTAGTATCCGGTCAAAGCCGACTGAATAACGGAATGGAAGTAGAAATCGAAAAGTAAGAGACAAACACTATGAGCTTATATGCAACAGCGGTAAAAAAGCCGGTTACGACTGCCCTTGTCTTTGTGGCAATCGTGATCTTCGGTCTTTTTTCATTAACCAGATTATCAGTAGACTTGCTGCCGGAGATCGAGACAAACACGATCATGGTCATGACCTCCTATGCCGGCGCCAGTGCTGCGGATATCGAAATGAACGTCTCCAAACCACTGGAGAACGTATTGAACAGCGTCAGCGACCTGAAACACATCACGTCACAGTCGCGTGAAAACATCTCGATCATCACACTCGAATTCGACTATGGTACGGATATCGACGTGGCAACCAATGACGTGCGTGACAAACTGGACGTTGCCGAGCCAATGCTACCGGATGATGTGGATAATCCTATTATCTTCAAATTCGGTACGAACGATATTCCGATTATCATCCTGTCGGTTACGGCGGAAGAGAGTACAAACGCCCTATACAAGATTCTGGACGACAAGGTATCGAACCCACTTGCACGCATCAGTGGTGTAGGAGCGGTTTCCATTTCCGGTACGCCGACACGTGAAATACAAGTCTATTGCGATCCGTACAAACTGGAAGCATACGGAGTTTCAATCGAAGGAATATCCGCTATCATCGCACAGGAGAACCGGAACACTCCGGGCGGTAGCGTGGATATCGGTTCCAACGCTTATGCGCTCCGCGTACAAGGTGAATTTACGGATGCACATCAGATGGACAATCTTGTAATCGGTCATAAGGATAATAAAACGATCTACCTACGTGATGTTGCCCGCATTGAAGACAGCATCGAAGAGCGTGCCCAAGAGACTTACAATAACGGAAAAAAAGGCGGTATGATCGTTATCCAAAAACAATCAGGGGCCAACTCGGTGAACATAGCCAAGAAGGTTCACCAGAAACTACCGGAAATCCAGAAAAGTCTCCCTTCGGATGTCAAGTTGGGGGTCATCATGGATACTTCCACTAATATCTTGAATACGATCGACAGCCTGAAAGAAACCATTTTCATCACCTTCGTTATCGTTATGTTAGTGGTGTTCGTGTTCCTCGGACGATGGAGAGCAACGTTTATCATTATCCTGACCATTCCGATCTCACTGATAGCTTCATTCGCTTACTTGCTTGCCTCCGGCAATACACTGAATATTATCTCGCTGAGTTCACTCTCTATTGCTATCGGTATGGTTGTGGATGATGCGATCGTGGTGCTGGAAAACATTACAACCCATATTGAAAGAGGTAGTGCCCCGAAACAGGCGGCCGTACACGCGACAAACGAAGTGGCTATTTCCGTAATCGCCTCAACCCTGACCATGTTGGCTGTGTTCCTGCCCCTGACGATGGTGACGGGTATGGCAGGTATCCTGTTCAAACAGTTAGGTTGGATCGTTAGTATCATCATGATTGTTTCAACGGTCGGAGCTTTGACGCTGACTCCGATGTTGAGTTCGCAACTACTCAAGCAAAATCCTAAAAAAGGCCGCTTGTACACCTTGTTCTTCACACCGATCGAAAAGGCATTGGATGCGCTGGATCGTGGCTATTCCAATTTCCTTTATTGGGCGGTACGCCACCGGAAAACGGTCATATTCGGCGCAACTCTGATCTTTGCGGGAAGTATGTTATTAGTTCCGACTATCAAGACGGAATTCTTCCCGACTCAGGATAATGCGCAGATCAGTGTTCACATTGAGTTGCCGGTCGGAACCCGCCAAGATATCACCCGTAAACTGGCGCTTGAAATCGACGAACTGTTCCGACAGAAATATCCGGAAATAAAAACCAGCAACTTTACCGAGGGACAAGCCGATTCCGATAATACTTGGGCTCAATTGAGCAATAACGGGACACATATTATCGATTATTACATCAATATGTCAAGTGTCGACGATCGTGAACGCGGTATGGTTGAAATCTGTGAAGAGATGCGTAAAGATTTAGCTAAATACCCTGAGATCAAAACCTTTAAGGTTATCGAAGGCGGACAGGAAGAAGGCATGGGCGGACAAAACGCTGTCGACGTCGAGATTTATGGTTTCGACTTCGGCCGGACCGATGCCGTAGCCGCCGAGCTGGCCGAAAGGATGCGTAAGGTAAAAGGTTGTTCACAGGTCAATATCAGCCGTGAGGACTACATACCCGAATATCAAGTTGATTTCGACCGGGAAAAACTGGCGATCAACGGATTGAATATCACAACGGCTGCTATGGCTTTGCGTAACCGCATCAACGGCTCTACCGCCTCCAAATATCGCGAAGATGGTGACGAGTATGATATAAAAGTACGCTACGCCCCTGAATTCCGCCAGTCGGTTGAAGACATCGAGAATATCCTGGTGTATAATAGTGCCGGTCAGGGAATCCGTATCCGCGACCTAGGTAAAGTAGTAGAACGAATGACACCTCCGACCATTGAACGCAAAGACCGCGAACGCGTTATTACCGTATCGGCAGTAGTCGGAAAAGGCGCAGCCATGAGCGATATCGTAACAGCCGCCCGGAATCAACTGAAGGAGATGGATATACCTTCGGATGTCAGCTGGCAGTTAGGAGGAACGTACGAAGACCAGATGGACACCTTCTTCGATCTGACAATCCTGATGGTCCTGATCATCATTTTGGTATTTATCGTAATGGCCGCCCAGTTCGAATCACTGACAGACCCGTTCGTAATCATGTTCTCCATCCCCTTCGCCTTCACCGGCATAATCTTAGGGCTGGCAATCACGCAGACTCCATTGGGCGTTATGGCATTGATCGGCCTGATTATGCTGATGGGTATCGTTGTTAAGAACGGTATCGTATTGATTGACTACACGATCCTTTGTCGGGAAAGAGGAATGGGAATCCTGACCGCAGTAGTGACAGCCGGAAAATCCCGCCTTCGCCCGGTATTGATGACCACCCTGACGACCGTATTGGGTATGATCCCGATGGCAGTCGGAACAGGCGAAGGTTCGGAAATGTGGCGTTCGATGGGTATGACGGTTGCATGGGGACTTTCGGTGTCAACATTGATCACCCTGGTAATCGTACCGGTCGTATACTGTGTATTTGCCGGAAACGGAGTCCGGCGCAGACATCGCAAGATGGTAAAAAATGGAATATCTTCTAAAAAAGAATAAATAATAATTAGGAATAAGTTAATATGAAAGCTATATTTGTATCATTTAATCAAGCATATTACGAAATGATCCTGAATGCGATGGACCGGAACAACATCCGGGGCTTCACATACTGGGACGAAGTACAAGGACGTGGAAGTAAGACCGGCGAGCCACACTATGGGAATCACGCCTGGCCGACACTGAACTCGGCAATCCTGGCAATGGTCGATGACGAAAAAGTCGACCATTTCCTAGAGATACTTCATCTGATGGATCAGAAGACGGAAGCACTAGGATTACGTGCTTTTGTCTGGAACATCGAAAAAACAATTTAAGAATATAATGAACGATCTTTTTAACATTCTCATTTTCAGTAAAGACGATAATCAGGGAGCGATCATCCAGGACTATATAAAAGCTGCCGGATACAACTCACAAGTATTCGATCAGGAAAAGGCGGCATATGAGGGTCTCCTTTCCGGAAATTTCACATTCTGTATTATCGACCACGATATAGACTCGAATGAAACACGGACATTGGCTGCCATGATCAAAAGTTCGGAAAATATCATACCAGTCGTTTTCCTGTGCGAACATCCGACGAGAGAAGAAATAGCACTACTGTTTTCATTCCATGCGGACGATGTGATACGCAAACCTATTGACGCTGATATCTTACAGGCCCGGATTAAGGCGATACAAAACCGTTACCGGCCTCAGCACAAGAAAGAGGCCAGGGTCTATCTTTTCGGGAAATTCAAATTCGACTTGCCAAAACAGCTCTTGTCCATAGAAGGCAAAACGACCAAGCTGACGACCAAAGAGGCTGATTTGCTTACATTGTTGTGCCAACACGCAAACAATATGGTAGAGAGGATACACGCCCTGCACGTCATATGGAAAAGCGATAACTATTTCAGTGCCCGTAGTATGGATGTTTATATCACCAAACTACGCAAATTATTGCAGGATGATCCTACTATCAAAATTATAAACATTCACGGAAGAGGTTATAAATTATCAACACGCGAAGATGACAATTGAACATTTCACCTTATTTCTAATCGTAATGGCAGCTATCGCCGCCATTGTTTTCATAGCCCTTTACTTCGTTGAAGCCGGTTATGGAATGTTGTTCGATAAAAAATGGGGATTTCCGATACCGAACAAGATCGCTTGGATTTGTATGGAAGCTCCGGTTTTTATCGTCATGTTTTTGTTATGGAACGGATCAGAACGGCAGTTCGAGACAGTACCGTTCCTGATATTTTTATTCTTCGAACTGCATTATTTCCAACGGTCTTTTATTTTTCCTTTGCTGATAAAAGGCAAAAGCAAAATGCCGGCAGGCATCATGCTTATGGGAATCACCTTTAACATCTTGAACGGCTATATGCAGGGAGAATGGATTTTCCATCTGGCACCGCAGGATATGTATACGGAAAGCTGGTTGTACAGCCCTCAATTTATCACCGGGACCATCTTATTTTTCACCGGCATGGCAATTAATATCCAATCAGACCATATTGTCCGCCATCTCAGAAAGCCTGGCGACACGAATCATTATCTACCCCAAAAAGGCCTGTTCCGATATGTGACATCAGCTAACTACTTCGGGGAGATTGTGGAATGGTGCGGATTTGCAATCCTGACCTGGAGCGTAAGCGGGGCCGTTTTCGCTTGGTGGACATTTGCAAACCTTGTACCTCGCGCAAATACCATCTACCATAAATACAAAGCGATGTTTGGCAACGAACCGGGAAACCGGAAACGGATTATTCCTTTTATATATTGAACGACTAACTCATATGGATATGAAAAAAGAATCTGTACTGTTCACTCCCGGTAAAATCGGGCCGTTGACCCTGAGAAACCGGACGATACGGGCAGCTGCATTTGAAAGCATGTGCCCGGGAAACGCGCCTTCCGACATGTTGTACAATTACCATAAATCGGTTGCCGTCGGCGGGATCGGTATGACGACTTTGGCCTATGCGGCTGTTACGCAAAGCGGACTTTCTTTCGAGCGCCAGCTCTGGATGCGCCCGGATATCATCCCCGGATTAAAACGTATCACTGATGCCATCCACAAAGAAGGAGCGGCCGCCTCCGTACAACTCGGACATTGCGGGAACATGTCCCACAAAAATATCTGCGGATGCAGGCCTATCTCCGCATCCGGCGGTTTCAATATCTATTCCCCCACTCTTGTCCGGGGAATGAAACCTTCCGAAATCACAGCGATGGCAAAAGCGTTCGGACAAGCAGTTCATCTGGCACGCGAAGCTGGAATGGATGCTGTGGAAATACACGCCGGTCACGGTTATCTGATCAGCCAGTTCCTTTCTCCTTATACCAACCACCGGAAAGATGAATATGGCGGCAGTTTGCAAAACCGGATGCGTTTTATGAAAATGTGCATGGACGAAGTGATGAAAGCAGCCGGACAGGATATGGCAGTACTGGTAAAGATGAATATGCGCGACGGCTTCAAAGGAGGAATGGAGCTGGATGAGACACTCGAGGTGGCCCGTACCTTGCAGGACGAATGTGGAGCACATGCTTTGATACTTAGCGGTGGCTTCGTCAGCCGTGCTCCGATGTACGTGATGCGGGGGTCCATGCCGATTCATACGATGACGCATTATATGCCTTTCGGTTGGTTACCGCTTGGAGTCAAAATGGCCGGACGGTTCATGATCCCGTCTGAACCATTCAAAGAGGCTTACTTCCTGGAAGACGCCCTGAAGTTCAGGGCGGCGTTAAAAATGCCGCTTGTCTATGTAGGCGGTCTGACCTCACGCGAGAAGATAGACGAAGTCTTGAACGACGGTTTCGAATTCGTGAGTATGGCACGGGCCTTGCTCAACGATCCGTCATTCGTAAACAAGATGAAGGAAGACGAACATGCCCGTTGCGACTGCGGACATAGCAACTATTGTATCGCTCGCATGTACTCCATCGAAATGGCATGCCATAAACATATTCAGAACTTGCCTAAAAGCATTATTAAAGAAATAGAGAAATTGGAATACAAGTAATGGAAAAAGGATTAGCCATCATAACCGGTGCCGACGGAGGCATGGGACAAGTAATCACGACAGCCCTCGCAAAAGAAGGCTATCCGGTGATTATGGCTTGCCTCGATCCGAAAAAAGCCGTCCCCGTATGCACCCGGATCCAGCAAGAAACCGGTAACACTCAGATCGAAGTGCGGGAAATCAATCTCGCTTCCCTCTCATCCGTAAACAATTTCACCGGTCAATTATTAAAAGAAGGACGTCCCGTCAGCCTCCTGATGAACAATGCCGGAATCCTGACGACTCCGGTACGCAAAACTGAAGATGGGTTGGAAACAATCGTAAGCGTCAATTATGTGGCACCCTACATGCTCACCCGCCAGTTATTACCCCTGATGCAACCGGGATGCCGCATTGTAAACACAGTATCCTGCACGTATGCTATCGGCCGGATCGAACCGGACTTCTTTGAAAAAGGGAAGAACGGACGCTTTTTCCGCATTCCGGTCTATGGGAATACCAAGCTGGCCTTGCTTCTGTTCACACAGGAACTTGCCAAGCGAATTCAGGACAAGGGCATCACCATAAATGCATCAGACCCAGGAATTGTCAGTACAAACATGATCACGATGCAAGCCTGGTTCGACCCGCTTACCGACATCCTGTTCCGCCCCTTTATCAAAACACCGGCCCAAGGTGCGGCAACCGCCATCCACCTGGCTCTTTCGAATGAGGCGAAAGATAAAAACGGTTGTTGTTATGCCAATTGTAAAAAGAGGAATGTGTCGGAACGCATCCGGCATCATGCACAGCAAAAACAACTTTGGGACGATACGGAAATCTTGCTCCGGCAAAAAGGAATCCGGTTCTGAACCGGCATGCACTTTTAGTTTCATACCGATGAAACTCCTATTCCATGCCTATGAAACTTCCGTTCCATGCCGAGGGAATTTCAGTTTCATGCCTATGAAACTGAAAATTCATGCAGACAAGATTTTGCAGAAATAAATATAAATCGTACCTTTGCACCGCTTTTTACCCCGTACGTGTGATGGGAAATTAGAAAGCATAAACATCTAATTTTGAGTAACACAAAAATTAAAACAAAATGAAGACATTTCAATTAGAAGGAAAGTCAAGAGAAGTAGCCGCTACTTCTGCAGACCAGAAGAGAGCTTTGAAGGCTATGCGTAAAAACAACGAAATTCCTGCTGTACTGTACGGCGGCGAAAAAGTATCTCATTTCACTATCACGAAAGACAGCGTCCGTAACTTGGTTTACACCCCTGAAATCTTTGTTGTAGAATTGTCTATCGACGGCAAGAAGACAACGGCTATCGTTAAAGATATCCAGTTCCAGCCTGTAACCGACGCTATCCTGCACATGGACTTCTTGGAAGTATCAGATAACAAACCGGTAGTAATGGAAGTTCCGGTTGTTCTGGAAGGTCACGCCGAAGGTGTTAAAGCCGGTGGTAAATTGAACTTGCAGATGAGAAAGCTGAAAGTAAAAGCCCTTTACACGGCAATTCCTGAGAAATTGTTTATCAATGTCGATCACCTGGGATTAGGCAAGACTATGCAGGTTGGCGCATTACACTTCGAAGGTCTTGAACTGATGAACGCTAAGAACGCTGTTGTTTGCGCCGTTCAGTTGACTCGTGCCGCTCGTGGTGCTCAGGCTAAGGCATAATAAAATTATTATTCCTAAATAATGTAAGGGGAGAATATTCAGCAGAGTATTCTTCCCTTTGTTATTACTAAAAACAACATAACAATGAAATATCTGATAACAGGACTTGGAAATATCGGCTCCGAATATTTGGGGACCCGTCATAACATCGGATTCCGCGTTGTAAATGCATTGGCTGAAGATGCCGGCGTCCCTTTCACAGAAGAACGTTATGGTGCAATCGCACGGATGCGTGTCAAGAATTGTGAGCTGATCGTACTGAAGCCTAACACATTCATGAACCTGAGCGGCAATGCTGTCCGCTACTGGTTGCAGAAAGAAAATATTCCGGTAGAGAATCTGTTAGTCGTAGTGGACGATCTGGCACTCCCGTTCGGGACGCTCCGCCTGAAGCCGAAAGGCAGTGATGCAGGACACAATGGATTGAAAAATATCCAACAGCTGTTAGGCACACAAGAATACAGCCGCCTTCGTTTCGGTATCGGCAGTGATTTCCCGCGTGGAGGACAAATCAACTATGTACTTGGCAAGTTTCCTCCGGAAGAACTCCAAGAGATGCCGGATAAGATGAAACGGGCGGTAGAAATCATCAAAAGCTTCTGCCTGGCCGGTATACAGAATACGATGAATCAATTTAATAATAGATAAATTGACAATTAAATCCATGAACGAAGTCCGTATAGACAAATGGATGTGGGCCACCCGCATATTCAAGACACGTACCATAGCAGCCGAGGCTTGCAAGAAAAACAGGGTGATGATAAACGGAGTCAATGTAAAACCTTCCCGTATGATCAAAGTCGGAGAAGTGATCCAGGTACGCAAGCCACCTATCACCTTTTCCTTCAAGGTACTCGATTTAACAGAACGCCGTATGGGAGCAAAACTGGTACCCGATTATCTGGAAAACGTCACAACTCCCGACCAATACGAAATATTGGAAATGAACCGCATATCCGGATTCGTAGACCGTGCACGTGGTTTAGGCCGTCCGACCAAAAAAGACCGTCGAGAACTGGAACAGTTTACCGATCCAGGTATGATGAACGATGGATTCGATTTCGAGTTTGACTTCGAGGACCCGGAAGACGAAGACTAAGCCCGTTCTTCACAGCAAGGGTTGTAGCTCCTTTTCAAAGATTTGTCTGCTGATTATACGATAGTACGGCGAATAGGATTCTTCGAACACCTTGCTGTGATGCCCCACATATTCTCCCCGGTCCAGACGGTCTTCTATTTCTTTGCAATCGGCACCGTAATCCGGCAAGGAAAGTTCCATAGAACGGATAGTTGATTTCGGATAGTTTTGCATCTGCCGGGAAACGGCTTCACGCACCGCTTTTTCGAAATCCTTCTTTTCTGTCGCCGAAAGACAGAGACAGAAAAGAAGGAACAAAGTCAGAAAACCGTACTTCCGCATCGTTTATTTGATTACTTCTTTCAGTTTTTTATGCAAATCCTCGCCAGTAATGTTTTTAGCGACAATCACTCCATCCGGATCTAACAGGACATTGGCCGGAATACCACGAACCCCGTAAAGAGCCGGAATTTCCGAATCCCAATATTTCAAATCGGAAAGATGTGTCCAGGCCAGATTATCGTCAGTAATTGCTTTCAGCCACTTACTTTTATCCTTATCCAGAGAAATCCCCACAATCGTGAAGTTTTTATCTTTATATTCATTAAACGCCTTTACTACATTCGGATTCTCGCGACGGCAAGGAGGACACCAGGAAGCCCAGAAATCCAACAGCACATATTTACCTCTGAAATCAGAAAGCGAAACTGATACTCCCGCTGTATCAGGTAATGAAAATTCAGGAGCCACTTTCCCTATCTGCACATTTTCCAGCCGCTTGATAATGCCATCCAAATCTTTTACATACGGACAACCGGCCAGTTCGGGAGAAATCTTGGCACGAGTTGCTTTCAGTTCATCCAGCGGCAATTGGTAAGTGAAGTAACGATACAGGTAAAAAGCGGCGGCAGGCGAAGCCGGGTACTTGGTGATCAGACTGTCTATGTCATACCCTTCTTCAAAAACTTTTTCGGCATTCTCCTGAAAGATCGTATTGACAGGAGAGTTCCGGATCGTAATCGTTTCGCCGTCATTACTTATCCGTACATCCATATTCGTATTTTCGACAAAGAACTGAACCGGATAATTCATGTCTTCCGTCGCCAGACCAAACAATAAAGGCTGATCCACTTCTCCCTTAAAAGTAAACTTTCCCTCTTTCAATTCTACCGTATCGATATCAAAAAACATCTTATTCCGGAAGGACTTGAGATAAACTTTCCCATCCGTTCTGCCAGTCACTTCTCCATTTATTACATAACCTTTCGGTGTTTCCTGGCAACTCGCCAACGTCAAGACCACCAGTGCTGTCGCTACTAATCGTTTCATTTCTATCTGTTTTGTTTATTATTTATCTCAGGGTGATGATATCGCCCTTTTTCCAGCGTTCCCTTCCCATATTCGATCGCACGAACCGGACAACGATGAATGCAAGCGACACACTGCACACAGGTATTCGCCCAAACAGGCTTCCCTCCCTGCAGACTGATCGTTCCGGTCGGACAAATCCGCTCACATAACCCACAGGAAATACAGGCATCCGTTACCCGGAAAGAATTACTTCCGATGGCCAGATACGCAAAAAGAGGATAAATCCAGTAACTTTTCAAACCGGGCATGCTCCCTGTTTGATACAAAGTATTCTGCTGATGTTCCCGGATTACTCCGATAATCTCAGCGACACGTGCCGGGGCATCCTGCAATTTCCGTTCCTCCACATCTTTGCCGTCTACATCGAAACCGGGCAGCAAGATATAATTGTTTGGCATAATGACCGAGTAGGCCGCCGTAAGGGATACAGCTCTTTTTCCCAACGCTTTCCTGATCAGCCGATCCGTATATCCGCATTCATCTCCACAGGTAGAGACGGAATAGACCGATTGCCCGACGTACCCGTTTAAAGCCAGACGGGAGATAAAACGGACAACAGGCACCGCCGGTCCCCAGGAATGCACGGGATAGACGAACAATATCTTTTCATCCGGACGGACCGGATAAGTCAAGTCTTTCTCTTCCTTATGCAGTTCATCTGCAATTGAAATCAACGGTTCTCCCAACGCTTCACTTAGCGTCTTTGCCACCCAAAGAGAGTTTCCTGTACCGGTAAAGTAAAATATCATATTCTCATTTTTGTTTCAATTGCAAAAATAAGGATAATCCAAGAATATATCTTGCCTTTACTTTATTTAGTTTGCCCAACGGCACAATCCGGTCCCTAACCCTATTGGTTAGCAGATGTAAAGCATAGCGTTAGCCCCCCTAAAGCTATGCTTTGGAAAGTGTGTCTCGAACATTTTCCCCAATTCATTTGGCACACGAGTTTTTTATATCTTAATTTGCATTCTCATAAACAGATACGAACATGAAACAGACTTTACTTATTTGGGCAGCAATGACGTGCATAGCTGTAACAGACATCACGGCACAGAATGCTGCAGTAAACAAAATCATCGAAATCGGTCAAACGGACAATCAGGTGATGGATCATTTAGATGTACTCACCAACCGCATCGGCGGCCGCGTGATTGGTTCGAACGCATACGACAATGCCGTCGATTGGGTATCTTCCAAGTTTAAGGAATGGGGATTGGAAGTTGAACTGCAGGAAGCCGGTACGCTACCGGTCGGCTTCAACCGGGGACCATGGTTCGGCAAGCTATTAGGAGAGAACGGGATGGAACTACACTTCGTCACTCCCTCCTACACTGCCGGGACAAAGGGGGTTCAACGTGGACACGTCTTACAAGAACCGCTTACCCAAAGCGAATTCGACCGTATAAAAGGACAACTCAAAGGGGCTTGGGTGCTGATTAACGGAAAGAATGTCGGCTGGCCGGTCGACCGTTCAGCCAAAGGCGATTCTATCCGTGCCTCCATCATTGCCAAAAACGAAGAGACAACCAAAAAGAACCGTCAGATCATGGAAGACAATTGGCGCAATAACACCAACGAGCCGCTCCTTCCTCTGACAGAAGATGTGCCCGCCCTGTTCTACAAACAGATGTGCGAGGCCGGTGTATTAGGCTTTATACAGTCGGCGACAGTTCCGCTCAGAGCGCTCTATGACAGGACAATCATGAACGACCCGACTTTCACCTTCGACAATCTGCCGGATGTCTGCGACATCAAGTTGGACGAGCACCAATATGCGACCATCAAGCAGATGGTAAAGGAACGCCGTACCTTCTTCCTTGAATTCGATATCCGCAACCATTTCCGCATGGGGCCGGTGAAATACCACAATGTGATCGGTAAAATCAAAGGTAGCAAATACCCGGACGAGTATGTGATGGCAAGCGGCCATCTGGATGCGTTCGACGTGGCGACGGGTGGCGTGGACTGCGGTTCCGGCATCACTCCGGTGATGGAGGCGGCCCGCATGATCATGAAATCCGGTGCGAAGCCTAAACGGACGATGTTATTCTGTGCTTTTGCTGGCGAAGAATTCGGATTGTTAGGTTCTACAGCCTGGGTAAAAGCCAATAAAGATAAGTTAGATAAAATCTCCAACTTGTTCAACCGCGACGGAGGCCCGACACCTCCCGTCGGACTCAATGTCCCGAAAGCGATGTATCAGGACTTCGTAAAGATATGCACGCCCGTCAAGAAGATCCGCCCCGACTATCCGTTCGAAGTGAAAGAAGCCGGCCCGTTCACTAAACCTGCCAAACCTGCCGGTACGGATGCATCCGTTTTTGCTGTCGAAGCAGTCCCGGCCATCGCCTTCAACGAAAAGGACATCAAAGGATACAACTTCAACTACGGTGAGATCTGGCACACCGAACGCGACACTTACAGCAAAAGCATCCCGGAATATCAGGAGCATGCCGCCACCGTAATCGCGATCGTGACGTTAGGAGTGGCCAACCTGGATCATTTGCTGTCCAGGGAAGGCTTGTACAAATAGTTACTGTAAATTCAACTTAGAAGTGCAACTTTGCAGTGTGGTTACTTTCGCTTAATCCGAAAGTAACCGATATTTTTTGTACCTTTGCACACTCATAAGCAAATTAATAGGTATAGAAGATATGATAACGGTTAACAATCTGGACGTACAGTTCGGAAAACGTATCCTGTTCCAGGATGTCAATATGAAGTTTACACCGGGCAATTGCTACGGTATCATCGGAGCTAACGGCGCCGGCAAATCAACATTCCTCCGTGTTATCAGCAAGCAGCTGGACCCTACACGAGGAACGGTATCTTTAGGACCGGGTGAACGTCTTTCCGTATTGAGCCAGGACCACTTCGCATTCGACGAATATACCGTAATGGACACGGTGTTGATGGGACACACTACCCTTTGGGAGGTGATGAGCGAGAAAAACGCCTTGTATGCAAAGCCTGATTTCAGCGATGCCGACGGTATCCGCGTATCGGAACTGGAAGAAAAATTCGCCGAGATGGAAGGCTGGAATGCCGAAAGCGATGCGGCTGCCCTATTGAGTGGCTTGGGTATCACGGAAGAATTCCACTACGCACTGATGAAGGACATGAGCGGTAAGCAGAAAGTACGTGTCCTGCTGGCACGCGCCCTCTTCGGACAACCCGATAACCTGTTGCTCGACGAGCCGACCAACGACCTCGACCTTGAAACCGTTATGTGGCTTGAAAACTATCTGGCAAACTTCGAACACACGGTGTTGGTTGTCAGCCACGACCGCCACTTCCTCGACTCTGTTTGTACCCATACGGTAGATATCGACTTCGGCAAACTGCAAATGTTCGCCGGAAACTACAGCTTCTGGTACGAATCCAGCCAGTTAGCACTTCGCCAGCAGCAGAACCAGAATAAGAAAGCGGAAGAGAAGAAGAAAGAATTGGAAGAATTCATCCGTCGTTTCAGTGCCAACGTAGCGAAGTCCAAACAGACGACCAGCCGCAAAAAGATGTTGGAGAAACTAAACATCGAAGAAATCAAGCCGTCTTCACGACGCTATCCGGGTATCCTGTTCACGCCCAACCGCGAACCGGGCAACCAGATATTGGAAGTAAAGGGGCTGACAAAGTCCATCGACGGCAAAGTCCTGTTCCAGGATTTGAACTTCAATGTGGAAAAAGACGACAAGATCGTATTCATCAGTCACGACCCACGTGCGATGACCGCCCTTTTCCAGATCATCAACGGAGAAGAAAAGGCCGATGCCGGAACGTATCAGTGGGGACAAACCATCACGACGACCTATCTGCCACTCGACAACTCCAAATATTTCAATTCGGATTACAACCTGATTGACTGGCTGAGCCAGTTCTCACCCGACACCAACGAAGTCTTCCTGAAAGGCTTCCTCGGACGTATGCTGTTTTCCGGCGAAGAGCTGTTGAAAAAAGTAGGGGTACTTTCCGGAGGTGAGAAGATGCGTTGTATGATCTCCCGCATGATGTTGACAGATGCCAACTGCATCATCCTCGACTCGCCGACCAACCACCTCGACCTCGAATCGATCCAGGCATTCAACAACACGCTTCAGGCCTTCAAGGGCAACGTGCTGCTGTCGAGCCACGACCACGAGTTCATCCAGACGGTCTGCAACCGCATCATCGAGCTGACGCCGAACGGCATCATCGATCGTATAATGGAATACGACGATTATATTACTGACCCGAAGGTTGCCGAGCTGAGAGAAAAGCTTTATAAATAATGTAATGAAGAAAAGAATTCTCTTCCTCCTTGCCCTATTTTTCATCTGGTTGCCACTTTTGGTGGTCCAGAAGCCAGTGTTTCTGCTGTACCACCACGCCTTAGCGAGCGGATGCCCGCTAAGCGATTACCTTAAGGTAATTACACACGGGTTGCTGTTGGACTGTACGATGGCCGGCTATCTGACGGCATTGCCTTTGCTGATGACACTCGTTTCGATATGGTTGCCGGGGACTTTTTATAAGAAGCTGCTAAAAGGATATTTCGGGATCATGGCGGTATTGATCGCGGCGATCTTCTCTGTAGATGTGGCTTTATACGGCTATTGGGGGTTCAGGCTGGACGCAACTCTTTTCTTCTATCTTCAATCGCCCAAAGATGCAATGGCAAGCGTACCGCTGGGACAGTTCTTTGCTCAATTGGGGATGTTTGTCGTATATGCTTCCGGGATATATTGGGTGTTGAAGAAGTGTATCGTTCCACTCTTCCCTGAAACACAGGTACGGAAACAACTGAGCGGCAGTCTTGTTATCCTATTATCGGGAGGAATACTCTTTATTCCAATACGGGGAGGCGTAACAACTTCGACGGCCAACGTTGGAATGGTGTATTTCAGCCAGAACCAGTTCCTCAACCATTCGGCCATCAATCCTTGTTTCAGCCTGATCGCTTCGCTTAGCAAGCAACAGGATTTTGCGGCACAGTTCAATTTCTTCCCGGAAGAGGAAAGGAAGGAAGTGATGGAAACCTTGTCCTCGTCCCCCCGTACCGGGTACGGAAACGAGGAAGACTCCATAAAACCTCAGGCCCTTCTCAATACCTCTCGGCCGAATATATTGATTATCCTGATGGAAAGTTTCTCGGCAAACGCAGTCGAAGCTGTCGGTGGAGACTCCGTCATTACGCCTAACCTGAACCGGTTAAGTCGAGAAGGAGTGCTTTTTACGAATATGTATGCCAATTCATTCCGAACAGACAGAGGAATCGTTTCAGTGTTAAACGGGTACCTGGCACAGCCTACCACTTCCATCATGAAGTATCCGGCAAAAAGTCAAACGCTCCCCTCTATCGCCAAGAGCCTGACAAACGAAGGATATATTGCCGATATGCTCTATGGCGGAGACATCAACTTCACCAATATGCAGAGTTATTTCTTCGGCTCCGGTTATAGCCGGATCACGGCAGACCGTGATTTTCCGATCACCAGCCGCCTGAGTAAATGGGGAGCGAACGACGATATTACATTCCGCTACCTGTACGAAGACATCAAAAGCCGGGACAACCAAGCCCCCTGGCTGACTACTTTCCTGACGTTAAGTAGCCATGAGCCGTTTGAAGTTCCTTATCACCGGTTGGATGAAATGGGACTATATCCGAACTCGGTTGCTTTCACAGACAGTTGTATCGGCCACTTCATAGAAAAATTGAAAGAGCTGCCCGTGTGGAAGAATACGCTGGTTATTTTCGTTTCCGACCACGGATATCCTTATCCGAAAGATGTGACGGGCCATGAGCCCCGCCGCTATCATATCCCGATGCTCTGGATCGGCGGTGCGGTGAAAGAACCCGTCGTGATTGACAAACTTGCCAACCAGACGGATCTTGCCGCCACTTTGTTGAACCAGTTAGAGATCGATCACGACGCTTTTACTTTCAGCCGGAACATCCTAAGTCTCGATTACCCGGAATATGCTTTCTATACTTATTCCAACGGGTTTGGATTTATTGACAGTACAGGTATCTCCGTCTATGACAACGAAGGAAAAAAACCTCTGATCGAAACACCCCGCGAAGGCAGTGACTTACGACTTCGTAAGGGAAAGGCACTCCTTCAAACCTTGTATGACGATTTAGGGAACCGATAACCTTCCCTGTCGGAAAGTGTGTCAAATTACTCCTCTTGCTTCTCTTCCGTCAACAGTCTGCCATCATCATCCCAGGTACGCCAAATACCGGTCAGTTGTCCGGCTTCGTTATACGTGCGCCACTCTCCATGGAAAATACCGTGATAGTAAGAACGGACTTCCGCGATCTTACCGTCGGGATAATAAATCACATACGTTCCTTCGGGGTGACCGTCTTTGAGGAAAAGTTCCATCTTCAACATACCGTCGTCATAAAACTCGGTATAACGGCCAGTGTAAGGAGTCGTTTGAGACTCGTCCGTATATATAGAAGAGGCGTATTGCAGGAAGATGTAAACTGGATTACATTGTAAAAACGACTATTACAATCCGTTTACAACTAAATATTTGTTACATTTGTACCACAGATCATTAATATGGACACGAATTATTTAATATATGAAGGACATTAAAATCTATCCGAAAGATTGGTTGCAGTTGCACCCTTATAAGCAGTCAGATCCGACTGACCTCTATTATACTAATATTGCAAACCGTATTTACGGAATGTTGGAAGAGACGAATCTCGCCTATTCTTTTGAGAAGAACGAGGTGAAGCAGATCAGCATACGTATGGCCGCCTATTTCGAAGACGTGATTTCCGGCCTGAATATCTGGCGCTCGTTCATTACGGAGCACAAAGCCCTGTACGGCAAATACCTGCCGTTCTACACGCCTGATGATCATTATTATGATGACGAGGTCAACTACGAAGACATCCGATTCCTGCTCTGGCATTACACACAGCAGTACCACGGCTTTGCCAACAGTACGTTCGTCAGTCCCGACAATGCGGCAAACGGCGAGACAGCCAGTCTGATCTATCAGATGTTCTGCGAAGAATGGACAACTGCCCCGGAGAACGAACGGATGCAACAGCTTTTTGCTCCGGAAACCCGCTATGAGGATGAAGACAAATACTTGAATTTGCTCTATTGGTTCCATTACCAATCTTACCTATTTACCGATTCACAGCAGGAACTGACGGATACAGTCAAGGAATATTGGGAACAGGCGAAAGAGCAGAACGAGCAGTATATCATGGCCATCCATAAGGCTTTGGCACATATTTCCAAAAGTGCATTCCTGGCCTATACCTCCCCAAAATGGCTTTCGTTGATCCTTCCGGCAGACCATCCGGATCACAGCCTGTTCGTCAAAGAAAGTGAAGAGGCACAAGCGTTCACAGAACCAATGTCCGAAGAGAGCAAGAAAAAGCTGGCCGAGCATTTCGAAAAATTTACGGCAGCAGCAGATGGTAAAGCGCTCCTTTATTTCCAAAACAAGCAGGAATTCTTAGATTTCCTGACGAAGGCCGGTATCGAGACGGAAGGAGCGGAAGGCGATACTGCCTCCCGGAAATTTGCCGTTTATGCCACTCCGACAGAAGGTCTGCAAGTCCTGACCTCCGGCGTCAAGTATATCAAAGACGAAAACAATCCTTTCTACGATCAGAAAGAGGCGGAAGACCAAGGTATATCCTTCTTCATGATCAGGCAATGCAGACCGTATCTGCTGAGAATATTGGAAGAAAAAGGCATGTTAGCCGATGCACAAGCGAAGAGCCTGATCGGCGAGGAACGCAGCAAGGCGATCGTTCATGAGAACTGGGAGTTCTTGATGCGGTATTTCCTTCGGGAATATTGATTGTTGCTTTCGGTTACTTTTCTTTCAAGAGAAAAGTAACCGAAAGCAACAATCAATATCGGTCAGCCGGATACCGAATTCCCAACTGCCTGCGTACCTCATCGATGATTTCCAGTGTGATCAGGGAATGTTCGTGACTGTTAATTCCAGACTGGCGTTTGCGGGACAGAACCAGATCGATAAACTCTGCCACCTCATAATAATATTCATCCTTGTCCGTCACGGCACTTATATCCTGATGTTCGGCAGAGGGACCTTTACCGGAAGCAGCTGCCAGACGAGGCGTATATTTCACCTCTCCGATTATATTGATCCGGTCGAGCGTTATATTTCCCTCTTCCCCCTGTATCTCCGTGGGCAGGGAAGAATTAGCTATCTTAGAATAGAGAACGGTCGCATTCATCCCTTCGTATTCGAAATTGACAGCTCCCTGTCCATCCGCTCCGGACGAAAGGACAATCCCGGAAGCATCGATCTTTTTCGGGCGTCCGAACAAAACGACCATCGGATAAACGGTATAAACCCCGATATCCATCATCGCCCCGTTCGACAGTTCCGGTCTGAAGGCATTCAGTACGACTCCTTCCTTAAACTTATCATAGCGGGAAGAATACTGGCAATAGCAGGAAAAATAACGCCGTATCGTTCCCAAGCGTCCTAAGTTCTCCAGCACAGACCGGAAATTCGGAGTAAGGGTCGGTTTCATTGCCTCCATCAGCGTAACATCATATTCCTCCGAGGCAGCGACCATCTCCCTCACTTCCCGTGCATTCGAAGCGAAAGGTTTCTCACAGAGCACATGCTTTCCATGTTTCATACACAAAATACTCTGCTCCGCATGAAGGAAATTAGGCGATGCGATATACACTGCATCGATCAACGGACTTTCCGCCATCTCTTCCAGAGAGGTGAAAGTATAAGGTATCTGATGTTTGACGGCAAAGGCATCTGCCGTCTCCTGCTTGCGGGAATAAACAGCAACCAATTCAAAACGGTTGTCCTGCCGCGCCCCGGCAATCACCCAGTCGGTTATGAAATTAGTTCCGACTACTCCAAAACGTACTTTTCCGGTATATTTTTCCATATATTCCATTTCTTGTCAACGTAATATTAATGTATCTCCCTCTATCGAAAGTTCGGGAACCTTGTCCGTAATACTCAAAGTCAGGCAATAGGGAACAGCCTCCTCGAGGTGGTTCGCTTTCAGACGTCCCATATGATCCGTCGTCTCCAGATAAGCAAACAGATCCTCCTTGTTGCTCGTCCACATATCACGGGCAATCACGGCAGCATCACTGCCCATTTCATACAGGCCGGTATTCAGTAACACATCCGTCAAAGCTCCGCCAAAAAGCGTATCTTCTATATTCACTTTATCCTGCCATCCGGAACAGAGCACGACCACATCCCGCTTATGGCAGACACAGTAATCGGCCACCGCCTGCAAATTAATGAAAGCTCCCGTTATCACCCGGAAAGCGGATCTGGCGATCGTGATCGCACGCGTGCCGTTGGTCGTGGTGAACACAATCTCTTTCCCAAACACCTTTTCCGACGTATAATCGAACGGGGAATTCCCGAAATCGGCAAACTCACATCGCTTCACATTCCGTTCCGCTCCGACCAGCCAGCCTTTTGCCTTATAAGCCTCGGCCTCTTCGACAGTTGCGACCGGCCGGATGCTACTAACCCCATTACTAAAAGCGGCAGCCATCGTCGTCGTCGCACGAAACACATCCACGACCACCACGATAGCTTCCTGATTATGATAGACCGGATATAATGCCGGTGAAAAACAAACATCTATTTTCATATCAAACGATTATTATCCCTGCAAAAATACGGGAGATTTTAAACATTTCCCCTATCAGCTTGTTCTTTTATTACATTTTTGAATAAACGTTTTAAACTAAGTCGTATGAAAAGAATTGTATCTATGATGGTGATCTTCACCCTTCTGTTGGGTGGCATGACCCATGTGCAGGCTTAAACAAGTAAAGCCGCAGAAAAAGCTGAAAAAAGCAGGAAAGAAAAGAGAAAAAAGAAGAAAGGTTAGCTAAGGACGCCGTCATGGGCGAAGAAGCATTCAACAATGCAATGGTTACCGTCAACCCGAACTTCTCAGGAAACGACCTGACAATGAACGGAACATTGCTTCCCTATTCAGACTCCAACGTTTTCCAAGGAACCACTCACTAATTCATATTATATATATTAAACAACGAAGAAGGGCGGCCCGATGATCGAGTCGCCCTCTCTTTTTTATGACAGTCCGGATTACTTATCGAACCGGAACATATTGTACGAATGCTTCCATCGCTTCATAAGAAGCAAGACCTAACTGATGATACAGTTCGGCAGTAGCACGGTTACGGTCTTCGGCACGCTGCCAGAACAAGCGCTCGTCGTCTCCGAGGAACGGTGCGCTTTCGGCCTGCGACTGGTGTTTCAAGATCGCATTTCTCTTGTGCCGCAATTCTTCGGGAGAAATAGGAACAGCCATTTCCACATGGTCCATTTCCCATTCGGCCCAAGCTCCGCGATACATCCAGATACGGCAATTCTTCAACCATTCTTCATCTTTCAGTTCGTCAATAGCCGCCAGAACAGCATTCAAACATACACGATGAGTGCCATGCGGGTCGGCAAGATCGCCAGCAACAAACATCTCATCAGGTTTCACATCCGTCAACAACTTCTTCACGATGGTAATATCCGCTTCGCTCAGGTCGTTCTTCTTCACCAACCCTGTTTCATAGAAAGGCAGGTCGAGGAAGTGGATATGATCGTCACTCTTGATTCCGCTGTAACGGGCACCTGCACGGGCTTCTTCCCGACGGATCGTACCTTTCATAAAGAGTACATCGCGTTTTTCAGCTTCACCTTCCACCTTTTCATAACGGAGGAAATGGATGATTTCTTCAGCTTTCTCCTTAACCGTTCCGTCTTCCGTATATTTGGCACAAACGTCGCGCAGATATTCGCAATAGCGGATTACTTCTTCATCCCCTACGGCAATATTGCCGGAAGTTTCGTAAGCGACATGCACATCGTGATGCTGTTCACACAAACGGTGGAATGTACCGCCCATTGAGATTACATCGTCATCTGGATGCGGACTGAAGATAATGACTTTCTTCGGATACGGGGTTGCACGTTCGGGACGGTTTGAATCGTCCGCATTCGGCTTGCCTCCCGGCCATCCGGTAATCGTGTGCTGGATATCATTGAATACTCTGATATTCACATTATAAGCCGAACCGTACAGGGCAAGTAGTTCACCCAGGCCGTTTTCGCCATAATCCTTGTTCGTCAGTTTCAAGATCGGTTTGCCCGTCAACTGGCACAACCAAACGATTGCGCGACGGATCAATTTGTTATCCCACTCGCAATTGGTAACCAGCCAGGGATGGCTGATACGTGTCAGATCATACGCGGCAGACAGATCGACTACGACTTTCGCATTCGTATGATTCTGGAGGCAAGAAGAGGGAACAGCGTCACTCACTTTGCCTTCCACCGTTTTAGCGATGATCTTCGCCTTATCTTCACCCCACGCCATCAGGATCACATTACGGGCTTTCATCATGGTAGCAATCCCCATCGTGATAACACCCGCGGGCACATTGTCCAGTGACGGAAATGTACGGGAAGCTTCTTTACGGGCTGCCCCTTCCAACAGAACCAGACGGGTACGCGAACTCAAAGTCGTACCTACGCCGTTGAACATAATGTTGCTCGCATCTCCCACGCCTAATAGGATATAATCCAAACCGCCTGCCTTCTGGATGTTTTCCTCGTACATCCGACAGAAATCGATAATGGCATCCTTCGGCATACATCCGTCGGGAGCATAAATATTCTCAGGAGCAATATCAATATGGTCCAGCAAAGCCTCTTTCAACTGCGCCACGTTGCCGGCGGAAAGGGAGACAAGCGGGAAGAATTCATATTCGACAAAGATAACTACGTTGCGGAAGCTCAATTGCTCTTCCTTATGCATACGGATCAATTCTTTATATACACTCAACGGAGAACGGCCTCCGGGAATAGCCATCACAAAGTTTTCACCGATTTCCTGTTTCTTGCGAATCTGGTCCGCTATTTCCTTAGCGATAGCAAACGAACCTTCATCAGCCGATTCATAGATGTTTGTCGGGATCTTTTCCAAACGGGTTAAAACTGAATGCTCAAAAGCATTCTCCGGACGATAGTACCGCTGCGGTATTCGCGTCAGGGTAATCTGCGAACTAAGGTCTGTTTTCATGTTTAATTCTTGATTTAGTATATTATCATAACTTGAATCACAAATATAACAATAAATAAACGAATTGAGCTTTACCAGACCATTAAAAAAATCAATACGGTTATAGGCAATATAGATAATACAAGGTTTGGAAGATATGAACCGTAAATGATGGTTTATCGATGTGAATTTATATGGCAACGTAGGGGCGGGGTTCTACTCCGCCCAATGAAAATAACCCCGTCTGCCCGGATTCAATGGATTCCACATCGATAAATCTGCATTTACGGTTCATATTTCTTTAAAACAGCGTATTGGCTGCTGGAACCAGATGTCCCATCGACCAAACGGCACGGACAGCCAGATTGCGGTCCAGGATGATGATATCGGCATCTTTTCCACGCTGCAACGTACCGGTACGGTCGGATACCCCCATCAAGCGTGCCGGAGTTTCGGATGCCATACGAACAGCATCAGCCAACGGGATATTGGCTTTTTGAACCATCGTACGAACCAGCACATCCATCGTGGCAATACTTCCGGCAAGCGAAGAATGGTCGGCCAACTTGCAGACGCCATCCTCAATGATAATACGTGAGCCTTCAGCCGGTTTTACATCGCTCGCAGCATAAGACAGCGCATCGGTTACCAAGCACGTGCGCTCCACCCCTTTCAGCTTATACACCAGACGAAGGATCGTAGAAGGCAAATGTTTACCGTCGGCAATCACTTCCACCGTCATATCGTCCATCAGGAAAACACTTTCCACCGTTCCTTCGTATTTATACTCACGACGCTTGTGGAAACCGGGCATTGCATTGTAGAACTGGGCAGCATGAGTAAAACCAGCCGCATAAGCCTCTTTGATATCCCCGAATTCAGCTTCCGTATGTGTAATGGCAGCCAGGATATCTTTCGACCTGAGATAACGGGCGAAATCATGCGCACCCGGCAATTCAGGACTGGCATCCCAACGCTTAATACAGTTCGTGCTTTCCAGGATAGACCTGTATTCTTCCTCGTCCGGATCTTTCACATCGTATAAGTTACCGGCCATCTTCGTATTCAAATACGGTCCCTCCACATGAAGTCCCAGCACAGGACCATCCTTTTCCACCATAAGCTTCTCACAGATAGAGACAGCTTTGCATATCAATTCTTTAGGAGAAGATGACAAAGTGGGGAAAAGAGTTGTCGCACCATGCTTCATATGAGCAGCTATCGCGCTATGGAAGGCTTCTTCCGTGCATTCCTTAAAATCGTGACCGCCACCACCGTGCACGTTCATGGCAACGAAACCAGGGACGATGTACATCCCCTTGGCATCAACCACTTTGGCCCCGATAACAGCCAAGTCACTATTTGTCACTTCCAAAATCTTCCCGTCGCTAATCAATACGGAGCCGTCCTTCAACCATCCCTGAGGAGTAAGAATCTGGCCATTTATTATTTGTGTCAGCATGTTATTCTTCGATTTTCCTTAAAACAGTTTATTCGTTCCTTCCACTAATCTACCCATCGCCCAAACAGCACGGACATTCAAGTCCTTATCCAGAATCTGGATATCCGCATCCTTACCTCGTTGCAAAGAACCCTTACGATCGTAAACACCCATGATGCGTGCCGGAGTTTCAGAAGCCATGCGAACGGCATCTTCCAACGGGATATCGGCTTTCTGAACCATCGTACGGATCAGACGGTCCATAGTCGCAATGCTGCCGGCAAGAGCAGAACGGTCAGCCAACTTGCAAACACCGTCTTCGATGATCACACGCGGGTCAAACGCCGTCTGGCTGTCACTTGCGGCACAAGCCAACGCATCGGTGATCAGACAAGTCCGTTCCACGCCTTTGATCTTATAGACCAGACGAAGGATCGTCGGAGGCACATGGATACCGTCGGCAACCACCTCGACCGTCATGTCGTCGATCAGGTAAATACTCTCGACCGTACCTTCATATTTATATTCACGACGTTTGTGGAAACCGGGCATCGCGTTGTAGAAGTGCGTGGCATGGGTATATCCGGCTTCATAGGCTGTCTGAATATCTTCGTATTCGGCTTGCGTATGACCGACAGATGCCAACACGCCTTTCGACGTGACATATTTACCGAACTGCATGGCACCCGGCAATTCGGGAGCGGCATCCCAACGTTTGATGCAATGTGTCTCTTCCAGCAGGGGAATGTATTCTTCCGGATCAGGGTTCTTGATATTTTCCGGCAACTGCCCACCGGCCATCTTCATATTGAAGTAATGTCCTTCCAGATGAAGTCCCAGGACAGGACTGTCTTTTTCCGCCATCAACTTTTCAGTCGTTGCAGCTGCTTCGCGGATCATCGGGATGGTCGAGGATGACAATGTGGGGAAAATACTGGTCGTACCATGCTGCATATGAGCGGCTACCGCTGCCCGGAACGCATCTTCGGTACCTTCCATAAAGTCACGACCTCCACCACCGTGAGCATGGATTTCTACTCCGCCCGGCACAATATACATGCCTTTAGCGTCTATCAAAGTGGCTCCTACCACTGCCAGATCGCAGTTAGTCACTTCCAAAATCTTGTTATCACTTATCAGAACAGAACCGTCTTTCAACCAGCCCTGTGGGGTAAGGATCTTGCCATTTACAATCTGAGTTAACATAGCGCAAGAATTAAGTTTGTGTTTTTTTAGTTTTAAGTAGGCAAAGGTAGGAAGATTTTCTAATGAGAGTTAAAAGCCAAGCGTTAATATTTACTTTTCCAAAACAGAGAAAGTAAATCGGCCCGGAAAGGTTTTGTTTAAGTGGCAATAGCCATGCTTCTATTGTCAAACACCCAATCATTGACCCTTCGCCCTTGGTCGAAGATCTTTTCGACTAAGGGCGAAAAGCAAAAGGTATCTACCAAGAAGCGACTGCTAACCGTTGGCCGCATTAAGCTCTTCCAGTTCCATCGTCTGTTCCGCCCAAAGATCCATCGTGTCGGAAAGGTTCTTCTTCAAATCTGAATATTCGGTGTATAAGGAAACATCTGCCGCCCCTTCCGGAGTGGCCAGCTTGGCCTCGATAGCTGCAATAAAGCTTTCGAGCTCCGTGATTTTCTTTTCGGATTCGGCTATCGCTTTTTCAACCTTCTTGATTGCTTTGCTTTGTTCCTTGCGGGCTTCATAAGAGAGCTTGTTTCGAGTCGGTTCCGAAGCGGTTCCTTCCATAGAGACTGTAACCAAGGTGGAACGTTCCAATTCACGCAAACTATCCATTTTTTTATGTTCCAGGAAATCATAAATACCACCTAAATGCTCGATAACCCGTTTATTTCCGAATTCATAGACCTTATCTACCAGTCCATCCAGGAATTCACGGTCATGCGAAACGACGATAACCGTACCATCGAACTCTTTCAAAGCATCTTTCAGCACATCCTTCGAACGCATGTCCAAATGGTTGGTCGGCTCATCAAGGATCAGCAGGTTCACCGGTTCCAGCAACAGGCGGATCATGGCCAGACGGGTCTTTTCTCCACCGGACAACACCTTCACTTTTTTGTCCGATGCTTCTCCACCGAACATGAAAGCTCCCAGTATATCCCGTATCTTCAGACGGATATCCCCCTGCGCAACGTAATCGATCGTATCGAAAACGGTCATATTCTCATCCAACAGCTGTGCCTGGTTCTGTGCAAAATAGCCGATCTTCACATTATGCCCCAACTGAAGCTTTCCGGTAAAGTCGGTGATCTCTCCCATTATACATTTGACCAATGTGGACTTACCTTCGCCATTCTTGCCGACAAAAGCGACTTTATCTCCACGGTTAATGGTAAAAGTGGCATGTTCGAAAATCAGATGGTCGCCATAGCGTTTGGCCACATCTTCCGCTATTACAGGATAGGAACCGGAACGGGGGGCCGGAGGGAATTTCAGGCTCAACATAGCTGTATCCACTCCGTCCACTTCGATGCGTTCGATCTTTTCCAATTGTTTGATACGGGATTGCACCTGCACGGATTTAGTCGCCTTATAACGGAAACGCTCGATGAAGGCCTCCGTATCGGCCAATTTCTTCTGCTGGTTTTCAAAGGCACGAAGCTGTTGTTCGCGACGCTCTCTACGCAACTCCACATATTCGGAATATTTTACCTTATAATCATAAATCTTCCCAAGTTCTATCTCTATCGTACGGAAAGTCGTGTTATCAATAAACGCCCGGTCATGTGAAACCAGGATCACCGCATTAGCACGTGTCGCTATGAAGTTTTCAAGCCATTGGATGGACTCGATATCCAAATGGTTGGTCGGCTCGTCCAGCAACAGAACATCCGGCTTGCGGAGCAGAAGCTTGGCAAGCTCGATACGCATACGCCATCCCCCACTGAACTCAGAAGTCGGCCGGTCGAAATCTTCCCGGCTAAATCCCAGACCGATCAATGTCCGCTCCAATTCGGCATGATAATTGTTTCCACCCATCATCTGGAAATGTTCCGTCAGATGCGTGACACGGTCTATGAGGTTTTGATACGATTCCGTTTCGTAGTCGGTCCGCTCGGCCAATTGCTGGTTCAGTCGTTCTATCTCTTTTTCCATCTCATGGATATGCTCGAAGGCATGTTCCGCCTCTTCGCGCACCGTCTGAGTATCCACCAGTTTCATCTGTTGGGGAAGATAGCCGATCGTCGTCTCCTTCGGTACGCTGATCGAACCGGATGTAGGCGACTGCAATCCGGAAAAGATTTTCAGCATCGTCGATTTTCCCGCACCGTTCTTTCCCACCAGTGCAATACGATCCTTCTTATTTACCACAAACGAAACATCATCAAAAAGCGTAAACCCGCCAAACTCAACTGTAAGTCCTTCAACAGAAATCATATTTTTTCTCTTTTATGGTTGCAAAGATACAATTTATCCATAAAAAAAGCCTCGACTTTATACCGAGGCTTTTCTTATCAAAGATCCTGTGCCGTCCTTATCTCGTTTTTCATCAAACGTTCATGCAGGTCGTTTGTGATTTCGGTCCAGCCTTCTTCTATCCAAAGGGGATCTTTGCAGCAGGTCTGTTCCCATTCGCTCAATTGCTCCATGAGTTCTTATGCTTTTTCCGGTTCGGATGATAAAAGGTCGTGCATTTCTTCCACATCCTGATCCATATTATACAGGACGGTATCGACTCCGCAAGTAATGATCAACTTGTACGAACCTAAGCGGACACCCCGCGTATCCATCTTTCGCCAGAATAAGGCTTCATGCGGATTGCCGGATTTTTCCCCGGAAAGATACGGCAACAGGGAGACACCGTCAACCGGCTTATCCAGGTTACATTCATATCCATAGCGTTGTCCGTAGCGACCCGTCGGCAAGCAGAATCAGTATGTTCGGCTTCCGCACCTCTTCTTTCTGGTCGGAGGAACAAGCTGTCAATCCGACAATTGTCCCCAAAGAGACCGCTAACAAATGATCGATTTTCATCCTATATTTTCCTTATCCGTCCTTTACTTTTTCTTTCTTTCAATAGGCGACGGGACTTTCTTTGCATACTTATCCCGGTCACAGACAATCTTTCCATCCACATATTCCAGCTCGGCAATCTGGATAGAGGCACGATGATAGTTCCAAGTGTTTTCTTCCACTTCGATACCGTCCATCTTGTATGTTCGTCCCGGGTGGGTGAAGTAGAAGATAAAAGCACGGTCACCAATCACAACGACATCACAATGCCTCCCCTGGTCGAAATCGTCCGGACGGAGACCTGGCTTATTCAGGATTGTCGAATTATAGGTCCAGTTTGTCGCATCATCCGATTCATAACAATGCAAACCGACATATCCTAAATTGCATTCATCGATGATGTTCCAGTATTTATTTTTCCAATAAAAGACAACCGGCCCTTCGTGCGGGACATCGTCAATCTCGCATTTGCCGGTTACCTTCCAAGTTGTCAGATCCTTACTCACCCCTGTATTCGTTTTGGAGTCAGGAGTCTTATACCACATCTTCCATGTCCCGTCCGGCATCTGGAACGCCGAAGCATCGATACAGCCATGCGTACCCTCTATTTCCTCTACCAGGTCCCAATTCATCAGATCCTTGCTCTTATAAAAGACAAGCCGGGCATCGCCTCCCCAAAAAGGATGGATACCGGGGATAAAGGTCACGATCATGTAATAAGTGTCCTTATGCTTGAACACATCGGGAGCCCAGAAAGTACTCCGTCCCTGCATGGGTTCCGGCAGGTTCGCCGTTCCGACATAATACCAGTTTTTACCGTTGTTCTTGGTAGCCGCGATCCCGACTTTACTACCATAGACACAGGCCACTTCCTGTAAGTTAGGAACATTGGCACGGCGTTGTGTGTAGAACATCCACCATTCCTGCCGCTCCTCATTCCATTCGAGCGTCGGGTCGGTAGGGCCGTCATAAATCGGACAACGGAACAAAGGAGCCGGCGCATGCTCGATGTCGAACGGCTTGTCTTGTGCAAAAAGGCTTGTCCCGTAGAACAGGACTGCCAATATAAATAAGATTCTTTTCATGCTATTCTGATTAGACTGTTATACATTATTTATTAATAGAGCGAGATTTCCCCCAGGCCGGCACGCCCTTCGGATACATTCTCGATTGTCAGGCGAAGATATTTCACTTCCCGGTCAACTGTCATCGGCTTAAATTCCCAACCCGTACATTCACGCTCATACAAGAGTTCCCACCGTTCTCCATCCTCAGAAGTCTCTACCTTATGTTTATAGGAAGAACTGTCTTTCTGGAAAAGGATACGGCTGGCAGCCACGTATGTCGGACAGTCCAGTGCCAAAGTGACCACCTGTGGCAACCGGTCTTCTCCGGCAATCCACCAGGTATGATCGTCATTGTCGATTATATTGGAGGCCGGATACCCGTTCTGGCTGCTTCCAACCTGGACCGATGCTATTTTCAGGCGAGGTTTCTCCAAAATGCGCTTCTGCCAGGAAGAAGCTTTCACCACGACATTGTCTTCTTCCTTTCCGGTAAACAGGGCATGCTTTCCATTGGGCAGATACTTTCCTTCAAACGGTTTCGTACTGATTTCCGCTTCACCGGAAGATAAACCCTCTGCTGTCGCTTTCACCATAATCTTTCCGGCTTTCTTTGTCGTGCGGACAAATGCGAAACCAACGCCTCCTTCCACCTTCTGAGGATTGATACCGATACGGCTGATCGTATCACCGACGAGTTCTCCTTCGCCTGCCACCTGAATCCGAATTTCCTGTCCGGAGTTGTAGACCAAAGAACCATTCTTGTCACAGACCTTAAAGTAGACGGGAATCATATCCGAACCGTCAGCAACAGGGACAATGCCATCCGTCTTGATATCCACAACCAGATGATCGGCTTTTTCCGGAGTGCTCACACTGTGGGTCGCAACAACCTTTCCGCCCACCAGCGCTTCCGCTTTTAATGTCCCGGCTTCATATTCCCCGGCATTAAAAACGAATACTGGACTACCTCCCTTCTCAACAGCCGAACGATACAGCGGAGTCCGTTCTGCCCGCGTCTGAGTTCCGATCAGTTTTCCATTACGGTACAGACGAACCTCGTCGCAGTTGGAGAATACTGTCAAATCCGTCGTTGACGAGGCGAAATCACCCGAAGCATTATAAGAAGCGATAAAGACCATCGGTCCTTCATACAATCCCGATTGCGAAACCGCCTTGTCCCGCATACTCTGTAACATGAAATAGCTGAATTTCGGATACCGGTTGATATCCACCACACCGCTATACATCGTTTCATCCTGGCTACCCCGCGCATAGTCATTGTAGCTCCAAACGAAATGTCCGCCCATATGCGGATTGGCATCCAACATACACCAGTCAAAATAGCCTTTACCGTTCAGCTGCTCAATACGACTACGGCACTGGCGCATCTGTTCCTCCTCGCTTTCTTTCAGGCTGACCCGCGGCTTTTCGCCCACGCCATCTCCCCATTCACGGGTAAACAATGGCTTAACGACAATAAAATCTTCCGGATAATTACTCATCACATCTCCGTCTTTCGGGAATTTGGAGACCTGTTTATAAAAGACATCATAATAAGGCTCCATCTCCGCATGTCCGAAATAATCGCCTGCCGTATACATCTGGTCGCCCGGATATTCGGCATGAGACAGTTCGAAAATTTCTTTTGCCAAAGAGACCGGATAACGGGATTCGTTCAAAGCCGTTTCCCAAAGAACAACAGATGGATGATTCCGATCACGACGGATCATCTGGCGTCCGATTTCATACAGACGTTTAATAAAGGTGGAATCCGGATTATAGAACTGCCATCCGGGAATACACTCCACCACTAACAGTCCATACTCGTCACATGCTTCCAAAAAAGCCGGATCATTCGGATAATGGGCGGCGCGAACCGCATTATAACCTCCCCGTTTCAGGTCAATCACATCCCGAACCTGCATCGAATTGGAGGCTGCATCCCCGACATTGGCAAAAGCCTGGTGGCGGTTGGCTCCGCGCATATACAATTTTTCCCCATTGATAAAGAATCCTTCCTCGGCCGTGTACCGGATAGTACGAATACCGATTTTCCGGGTGGTTTCATCGAGGACTTTATTTTCCGACAATAACTGTGTATGCAAGGTGTAGAGATTAGGCGTATAAGGATGCCATAATGCAGGTCGATTGACAATGAGATCCTGCTCCACCGTCCCGTCCGATTGCTTTTGCAAGGTCACCGGTGTTTCAGCCTCTGCAACGACATGGCCTACAGAATCGACCAGTTGCGAGAAAACGGACAATGTCTGATCTTTATCCGTCAAATTCCGAATATGGGTCGCAAGATGTGTCCTCGCCTTGTCTTTCGTTACTTCGGGAAATGTCACGAACTGACCTCCGCCGGCAACAATATTTTCCTGTAACGGGTCGGTGATATATACTTTGTCAGTAATCACCATCCGGACATCCCGATAAATTCCGCTATAATAATAGAAGTCCATCTTGTCCTGCGGCTTTCCCGGAGGTGTCAGTGGGTCCGGTTCGGCAGAGACCCGGATAGCCAGCACATTGTTACCGTTCCAATCGATACGGTCCGTAAGGTCTGCGACAAATCCCATATAACCGCCATGGTGTTCCGTCACTTTTTGACCGTTCAGATAAACATCGCAATTCGTCATCACTCCTTCAAAGGAGACGACGACCCGTTTATCCTTATATTTTGCAGGCAAATTGAAATAACGGCGATACCAACCGACCCCGTCATAAATGGAGTTCCCGCCGCAATGTTTCGTTTCCAGTTGCATGATATGAGGCAAGGCGACAGGCATCCATCCTGAATCATCCAGATCCGTCCGGCTTCCCTCTTCCACCTCTCCCCGATAAAAGGCCCAATCGGTATTCATGTCCAGGATTTCCCGGCCGGAGGGAGCGGAAGTACTACAACCAGCACCTATCAGCACGCAAATAAAAAGTAAAAAAGAAAGAATTGATTATATATTTCATGTCATCTATAATGTTTCCGGTGCAAAGGAAAGGGATATATCGGAAAAAACCAATATACCCCTCCCTTATAAAACCATAATATGGTATTACCGATTAATACCCTTCATTCTGTGCCAAGTTTTTGTTCTTGTCTCTTGCGCTCTGAGGTATCGGCAAATAACGATGGAAGGGTTTAAACTGACGTTCTTCCACCAATTCAGTACCTGTGATCACGGCACGTTTTGTCGGATCAGCTTCGTTATAGTCAATTGTACCGGTAATCGCGTTCAACGGGCCGTTCAACACCGTCTCAGCCACCATCTTGCCACTGGCATCTTTCCAACGGATGATATCCATACGGCGAAGACCTTCACCAGCCAACTCAACCGAACGTTCACGACGGATCAACTCGCGCAACTTGTCTTTCGAACCATATTTTGCCTGATCGACATCCGGCATACCCACACGGTTACGAATCTGGTTCAACAAACCATAGACTTCAGCAGACGGACCGTTCAACTCATTTTCAGCTTCCGCATAGCTCAACAGAACTTCCGCATAACGGAAAATGATCGGCTGGCAATTGTTTGACCAAACATCGTTGTACTGATCCATCGGTGCCAGATACTTCGCCCAAGTCAGACGAGTTTTAGAACAGTTGTTCGCGCCATTGTTATCAGAATTTGACACTTTTTCACCCGGTTTTTTCACATTTACAACCTCTTTATCCAACGTATTCAAGACACCCTCATAACGTTCTGTTGCACCATTCCAATCCATACCCGGATAAAGAACCGTCATAGCCATACGCGGGTCACGGTTGGCAAACGGATGGGTAGCATCATAACCGCTACCAGCTTCTTCCTTTGTCAAACCGTTACTCATTTCATATGTATCAATCAGATTCTGCGTCGGAACCATAGAAGACCACCCCCCGTCACCATTGTTATACATGGTAGCGATCATCCAGTTCGAATACAGGTTTTCATCGTGCTGAACAGCCGCAATGATCTCTTTCGAGTTTTGTCCGGCAACCATAAAGAGATTCTCAAAGCTCGGATCCAGTTCATACTGTCCCAAATCCATGATGGCTTTGGCAGCATCTTTTGCCATTTGGAAATCCGAATAGAACATAGCGACACGCATCTTCAATGCCAATGCCGTACCTTTGGCGATATAGCCACTGGCTTTCGGGGCATCGTTCAACATCGGAATCGCTTCGTCCAAGTCCTTATAGATAAAATTCTTTACCTCTTCTTCTGTATTACGAGGCACCTGAGCTTCTTCTGCCGTTTCGTATGAATCGATAATGGCAACACCACCATACAACCAGTTCATCAAGAAATACTGGTAGGCACGAATTGTCTTCACCTGGCCCTTCATATCATCTTTCTTGGCTTCATCGGCAAAGTCAATTCCTTCGATATTTTTCAAATAATCGTTGCAACGACGAATCATGCTGTATGAATAGTAATTGGCCACATTACCCGTTGTGGACATCGTACCAGCACCAATCTCTCTCCAACCTTCATGCGGGTGGAAGTTAAAACCGAAGTCGGAAGCACAATCCCAATACAAGATACCGGTTTCGTCAGCCCATCCGTCATAACATCCGATCAAGAACTTTTCGGCATCTCCTTCCGTTTTCCAAGTCGTAGCCGGAGACAAGGCATCAACCGGAGCCGTATCCAAGAAGTCGGAACAAGAAGTACCCAGCAACGCCATCCCGGACAACATATATACAAATAATCGTTTCATATCTATATCAATCTTTTTTTATCTCAATTTTAAACTATCAGAAAGTTAAATTCACACCGAAAGCATGTGTCTGTGTCAACGGGAAGCTGGAAGCACGTTCGTCTCCGATTTCCGGATCGACACTAACAAGCATATTGTGGATTGTAAACAAGTTTTCTACTGAATAATAGAAACGTACATTTTCAATACCTGTAGACTTCAACAGTTTTTTCGGAAGTGAATATCCGAATTGCAAGTTCTTCATGCGCAAATAGCTGGCGTTCTGAACCCAGAACGTAGAAGCCGTATAGTTATTAGATGTTTCATCATAAGCAATACGCGGCATCTTGGCATTCTGGTTGTCCGGAGTCCAAGCATCCAACCAAACCGTTGCAGGGTGAGAATCGTCACCGGCAAAATAACCGGTTACTTCCTTGTTGATCATACGGTTTACACCGGCTGCCCCAGTGAAAGTCATTGACAAGTCGAAGTTCTTATAGGCAGCATTCAAGTTCAAACCGAATGTAAACTTCGGATCTCTTGAACCATCCAGCACACGGTCGTTCGCATCGATCTTGCCGTCACCATTGGCATCCTGATAGATCAGGTCACCGGCTTTGAAATCCTTTGTAAACGGATATCCCGGTTGGCCTTTGTATTTAGCCATCCAAGCCTGTGCCGCTTCGTCTGATTCGAAGAAACCATCCACTTTATATACACGATAGGAATTCAAAGCTTCGCCAATCCGACGAATCATGTTACCATTATTCGGGTCTGTCATTTCATTTTCGCCCTCTGCCAAACCTAAATCTTGCAAAATGTTCTTGTTATAAGCAAAGTTACCATTGGCTCCGAATGACCAATCCCCCCATTTGTTGTTGTAGCTCAAAGTCACTTCCACACCCCGGTTGGACATTTCACCCACATTGTCTTTGTAGGCCCCCAAACCGAACTCTTGCGGAACCGGTACGTCCATGATGATACCGGTCGTCTTACGATCATAATAATCGAACGTCACGTTGATCTTGTTGTTGAGTGCCGCATCAAAACCAAGCCCCCAAGTACGGGCTTTTTCCCAAGAGATGGAAGCCAACTTATAATCTTTCTGATAATATCCACTCTGCAAAGAACCGCCCAACGGATATTTGGCACCCAGATTATAGGTATTCATCCACGGATAGTAATCATCCAACGCACTCTGGTTACCCAGCAGACCCCAAGAAGCACGGATCTTCAGGTTGTTCAACCAGTCCGTTGTATTTTCCATGAAACCTTCTTCACTCAGACGCCATGCACCGGAGAAAGAGGGGAAATACCCCCAGCGGTTTCCATCGGCAAAACGAGAAGACGCATCCGCACGGATATTGGCTTCAAACAGATACTTGCCGGCATAGTCATAATTGATACGGCCGAACCAAGAGATCATCGCCAATTCGCGGGTAAAACCTTCATTCTTCTGCGTAGCGGCATCACCGGCGTTCATATCCGTCAGGTCATTTGTCGGGAAGTTTTTACGTTCAGCTTTATTTTCACGATAATCATACTTTTCCGTATGCCAACCGGCCATTGCTTTCAGGCCATGTTCGCCAAACTGCTTGTCATAGTTCAACAAAGCATCAAAAGTAGCACGATGCCAACCGTAAAAGTTTTCATTCAGTTTGTTCGGATCCGACTTCTTATTCGGGTTATACTGGATAAACTTCTGGAAAGCACGGTAATGCTGCTGGTTGTTCACATAAGAACCTGTCACCGTAGCCACCAAGCCATCAATAATCTTATAATCGGCAGACAACGTACCGGAGAAGTTCTGGTTCTTACGATCTACCGTCTGGTCCACATCCAACCAAGCGATCGGGCTACCGTCACTGATTGTCCCCCAGGTTCCATCTTCATAACGGCTGACGATCCATGGTGCAATACGGTTCAACTGGCGGATAGTCTGGTCTGAACTACCCCCTGCGTATGAAGAGTTCGGGTCAGAATAGTCATTCTTGATATAAGCCAAATTCAAACGCACATTCAGACGTTCGTTCAGCTTTATGTCCAAATTGGTACGAGCATTGAATTGCTGTCGTTCAGCGTTAGGCAATATACCATTTTGTCCCAGATAGCCAACCGATCCCATATATCTCACATTTTCAGTACCACCACTGACATTAACATTGTGAGAGTGCTGTACACCCGTCCGATAGGCCTCGTCATACCAATCTGTGTTCGGATGTGTGTAAGGCGAAGAACCATCCCGGAATTTGTCAAGATCAGTTTGTTCGAAACGCGGGTTCAAACCGGCATCTACCATAGACTGGTTATACAACCGTGCATAGTCATAAGAGCTGATACGGTCAATCATTTCCGTCGGTTTCTGGAAACCGACATATCCATTATAAGAGATACGCGGTTTACCTGTCTTACCACGCTTTGTCGTAATCAAGATGACACCATTGGAAGCTTTCGAACCGTAGATTGCAGCAGAAGCGGCATCTTTCAACACGGAAATACTTTCGATATCGTTCGGGTCAACCGAGTTCATCGTTCCGGTCTCGATACCATCCACCAGAATATAAGGGTCAGCAGTGTTCAACGTACCGACACCACGCACACGGATCGTACCGCCATCCTGTCCGGGACGACCACCACCGGAAGTCACCTGGACACCCGGCATAGTACCCTGTAAAGCAGTGGAAACGTTCTGTACCGGGCGGTTCTCCAAGGCCTTGCTATCAATCTGTGCAACTGCACCGGTCATATTTACTTTCTTTTGTGTACCGTAACCGACAACAACTACCTCTTCCAGTTTCTGCGTATCGTCTTTCAGTTTCACGCTTAAAGAGGCTTGCCCTGTATAAGGGATTTCTTGGGTCAAGTAACCGATATAGGAGATCTGAATGACATCCCCGTTTTTCAAACCCT